>WPCK01063868.1_pt1 | contig 65092 bp, 74 predicted proteins | sample 5399851 | NCBI WGS metagenome assembly WPCK01 (sample SAMN12869471, study PRJNA574797) | sludge metagenome | isolation source: wastewater treatment of pH11 | place: China:Beijing | collected 2019-05-20
CAACTTCTAGAGCAAGGACTTGTCTTTAGACCGACCAAAGGGAGTCGTCCTTGATCGTTGTTTTATCTGACAATGAGACTATCAAGCAGGAGTGACGCCCAGGAGTTTACTCAACTTTGCGGTCAAAGTTGAAATGGTTTGTTACTTTGCAAAGTAAGGATCAGTTTGCGCCACTTTGGAGTAAATGTGGCAGAGTTTGATTCTTTTGTAAAGAATACTGCCCTGCCGGCAGGCAGGTTACGATACTTTTGCCACCAAAAGTGTCAAGAATTTGTTACTTTTCGAAAGTAAGTATTTACTGCCGTCAGTCAGAACCTTTTTTTGGCAAGACCTAGGTTATTAGCGAGAAAAAGAACCAGCCGATTCCAGCAGCGACAACACCTAAGCCGAGGCGTAAAACCCAGCCTATAATTTGTAATCGATGTTCAGCCCACCACTCTTTGCGATCAAATTGGTCACTTACTTCGAATTTCTTTATTACTGGACCTTGGGCAGCATCTCTGCCTTGATATTTCTTGGTGCGCTTTTTGTTACTCATAGTTCAATTATATACAATTTGGATAATTATTATTCAGACTGAAAGTTTTTAATCTCGATAGGTATAACGAAATATCCATCGTGTCGCAAATCCAGAACCGCTCACTGCCAGCACTATCAGGATGAATCGTTTTGTTTCTAGCCATTCATTGAGGAAAAGCAATATAATATAGCAAATTATTCCTAATATTACCCATGTTAGCGCGAATTTAAAGTAACTGCTTTTGGTGTCGATTTTGAAATTCATAATCCTATAGTACACCTTTTAATACAAATCTTGCAGGTCTTTGACGCCACCAAAGGCAATTCTGTCTTCGATAATCCCCTTCATGTTCATCATCAGAGCCGGTGTTATCACAAAGTTTCCGTATCTATCGTTGATGATATCTGTTGCTTTTGCGGTAGCTGTTGGATCGGACCTCGTGCCGTCAAAGAGCGAGGATTGTTCAGGAAAAAATGGCTCAAGGTTATAGACGGTGACCGCTAGATTACTGACGCGTTTTTGCTTTGGTTGCATGTTCATCACGCGTAGAGCATTTCTAAATATATCCTGATCCGTGTAAATGTGAGAATGAAGCTTCCTGCTCCTGTGCCAATGTGATCGATCGGTGTACACGAATGAAACATTGATACCGCCTGCATGATATTCCATACTGCGCATTCGTCTGCCTAACTTTACCGATAATTTCATCAGCAGTTTTGCGAGCTTCTTTTTGTCTGCGGTCTTATCACCCAGAGCATATGTGTGTCCTATCGTTTTGCGAGAATGAACAATGTCATCAACCTCCCAACCGCGAAGTCTAAAATACCAATGCACGCCAGTGATTGCTTGGAATACACGATGGCGGAGTACGTCGACCGGAGCGTCAATAAACTGTAGGGGAGAGAATATTTCGGCATTATTCAGTCTAATCTCGTTGCGAAAATTAATTCCCGGCAAATCAACAAGCTCTAATTTGCGATATACATCGAGCAGATTATCCTTATTTATTACAGTAAGACCGTCGGGCTTATCAAAACCTGCGGCTAGTTTGGCAATGAAACTGTTCGTCGCGATACCGCAATTGACTCGCACCCAGCAACCCAGATCTTCCTTCACTCTTTGCTTAATCTCCAACGCAATCTCCTCCATGGTGCGTCTCTTTATAATTTGAGACCCCCGGAAATCGATTACTGCTTCATCAATCGACTTTGGAACTACCTTGTCGGTGTAGGAGGTGAAGATACGCTTAAACCGTATGTGGGCGTCTCGGTACTTTGCCGGATCGGGTGGGAGTATCACAATATCTGGGCAAATAAGCTTAGCTTCCTGATTGGTGAAGCCTAGTTTGATACCATGTTGCTTTGCTTCGATGGATGGAGCAATCACTATACCACCGGGGCTTGTGTATGGAGATACGGCAATCGGTCTTCCCCGAAGCAGGGGATTGGCCTGCTGTTCAATCGTCGCGAAACTACTGTTCATATCGATGTGCATCATTAACGGTTCATTGCCGTTGATACCCAAATTATGGGTGCTATGAAGTTTCTTCATCACCGACTTTTTGCAATAACCATGAGACTTCACTGGCATTGAAACCAAGTTCAAAAAACGCCGAGCCATCAGTACAGGAAAAGACATAGATCGTGTCACGACCTTGTTTTTCCATATGCTTATAGCCTATCTCGCTAATTGTGTAATCTCGACTGTGCCATCTGAATTTGAAAGGTCTGACTTCACGAAAGGCCTTGCCAAAGATGGCTACTACATCTATTTTCTCATTTATTGTTTCGTACATGGCTTTAACTCCTTCCTGCTGAGCTTTATACGAATCTTGGGAATTACCCATTCGATTTTGTAATCTTGTAATTTCACTATTTCAATCTGTTTATTCATTGTGTGAGTTCCTAACGTATACTTAAGTTATGTGTGGTCGTTATGTCATCTATCAAACCAAGGAGCTAGCCAAACGCTTTCAGGTGCCTCCAGATGAGCTGGATACCCTACTTGAGGAACTGAGAGCAAACTATAACGTGGCTCCGTCTCAGACACTTCCTGTGATTACACAAGACGATGCTCGTCATATGAAGCTGATGCGCTGGGGTCTTATCCCTGTATGGGCTAAGGACGAGAAGATTGGCTTCAAAATGATTAATGCTCGGGCTGAGACCTTGTTTGAGAAATCTACTTGGAAACGACCTGCACTAAAGCAGCGATGCCTAGTGCCAGCGAACGGTTTTTATGAATGGAAGAAACTTGATGATGGGAAACGGCCGTTCTATATCAAACCCAAGGATCAAGAACTGTTTTCTTTCGCTGGCGTATACGACAACTGGACTAGTAGAGAAACAGGAGAAGTAGTCCAGTCTTATTCAATCGTTACCACCAAACCTAATAAGGAAATGACGGCAATTCATGACCGAATGCCAGTAATATTGCAGCCTGAGCAGGAAGCTCATTGGCTAGATCCTAGTAATGACGATCCAGATTCCATTGCTGATCTGTTGCATCCTTACGAGGATAATATGCTTGAAATGTATGAGGTTAGCAGGGACGTGGGTAGTGTTGCGAACAACAGCAAAGAGCTGATATATCCGCTGCCTACTCAGTGAGTGTGCCACCTTGTAAATAAGATCAGCAGGGACGCTTAACCGCGAGCGGCCAGTGAGTGTTACCGTCTATGGTAATTATAGCACTCAGCGCAACAATGGCTGAACGGGCACGCCAAATAAACAGCCACATACAAATCCCCGCTATACTAAATTAAATTGAAACAGAGGTAGGCGCATGTTAAAATAACCTTTCAAAGCATAATTCGCTTTGCCGAGGTCCCGTCGTCTAGTGGTTAGGACACCAGGTTTTCATCCTGGCAACAGGGGTTCGATTCCCCTCGGGATCACCATAAAACAACGTCACCTTGTGTGGCGTTTTTTTATGGTGCTGTTCTCGAAGAGAACTCGAACCCTAGGGTTCGCAAGGAGGGAGAATCGAACAAGTTTACTTAGCGAGACTCGGACTGACGGAATAGCGAAGTATGAGCGTCTTCCCCTCGGGATCACCAAGTAAAGAGCCAGCCTCGTGCTGGTTTTTTACTTGGTGCTGCTCTGGAGCAGAAGAACCCCGTTAGGCGTTTTGTATTTTCAAATTCATAATTTTAATATTTTAGTATCCCTATATTGTCGAGCCACCAAGGCTTAATGTTTATGCTAAAATACATTAGATGAAATGGCTACCTAAAAGGAATAACAAAATGTACAAATATATAAAGTTCTTCAATGAAATCTCATTACCAGATATTCCTCAAGTTGGAGGAAAGAACGCATCACTGGGCGAAATGTACCGTGACTTAGCACCAAAGGGCATTAATCTTCCTAACGGCATCGCAACCACAGCTCAGAGTTACTATTATTTCCTTGATAAAGCTGGGATTCGAAAAGATATCGAGATGATACTGGAAAATTTAGATGTTTCTGATATTGATGAGTTAAAAATCCGAGGTGCCAAGATTAGAAAACTTATCTTGAACTCTGAATTACCAAAAGATTTTGCCGACGAGATAAAAAGAGGTTATGCGGAGCTTTGTGAATTATGCGGTCGCGAAAATTTGGTAGTTGCCGTGCGCTCGTCAGCAACTGCCGAAGATCTACCAAATGCCTCATTCGCCGGTCAACAAGATACTTACCTGAATATTAGTGGCGAAGAAAGTGTTCTTCAGGCCACCAAGAAGTGTATCGCATCACTTTATAATGACCGTGCCATTGTCTACCGCGTGGAAAACAAATTTGATCATATGAAGGTGGCCTTGTCTGTCGGTATTCAACAAATGGTTGCCGTCCGTTCTCGAGCGGCTGGGGTGATGTTCACAATCGACACTGAGACAGGATTTCGAAATGCCGTAGTCATCAATTCAATTTATGGAATCGGTGAAAATATTGTCCAAGGTCGGGTTAGTCCAGATGAATTCACTGTTTTTAAACCAACAATGGCAATTATCAAACGGAAAATTGGTACCAAAAAACAGAAGATGATCCCTGGTGCTCACAGTACAGTAAAAAATATTGCCGTTTCTAATGCCGATCAAGAACGGTATTCCATATCTGATGAAGAAGTTAAGATCTTAGCCCATTGGGGTGTTGAGATTGAGAAACACTATGGGCACCCGATGGATATAGAATGGGCTCTTGACGAAGATGACAACAAATTATATATAGTTCAGGCACGATCGGAAACAGTGCGTTCACGAATGGATTTGAATGTAATTGAGGAATATAAACTTCTAGAACAAAGCGAAGTGCTCGCCAAAGGCTCTAGCGTCGGCAGTAAAATTGGCTCGGGTAAAGCCAGCAAAATACTAGGAATCAAGGACATAGCCAAGTTCAAGGCAGGTGATGTCTTGGTTACAGAGATGACCGATCCTGATTGGGTACCAATAATGAAGAAAGCTAGCGCTATTGTCACAGACAAGGGAGGACGAACATGTCACGCGGCCATTGTCTCGCGCGAACTAGGGATTCCATGCGTTGTCGGTACAGCCGATGCAACTGAGAAGATTGCAGATAAAAGCTGGATAACTGTTAGCTGCGCTGAAGCTGATGAAGGCTATGTTTATAAAGGGGAGCTCAAATTCCAAGTCAATAAAACAAATGTAGCTGACCTGAAACGTCCGAAAACCAAGATTATGATGAATATTGGTTCGCCTGATCACGCCTTCCAGTATTCGATGATTCCAAATAACGGTGTTGGTCTAGCCAGGGAAGAGTTCATTATTGATTCACACATCAAAATTCATCCATTAGCTTTACTTCATTTTGATAAAGTTCATGATCGTCACACACGAACAGTAATCAACGATTTGACTCGAGGCTATGAAGATAAAGCTCAGTATTTTATTGATAAGCTGGCAGAAGGAATTGCGATTATCGGTGCCGCCTTCTATCCAAATGATGTAATTATTCGTTTCAGTGATTTTAAATCTAATGAGTACGCAAACCTCATTGGCGGTAAACAGTTCGAACCTGAAGAGAACAACCCAATGATTGGCTGGAGAGGTGCGAGTCGTTACTACAGCGATGAGTATAGTGAAGCCTTCAAGTTAGAATGCCTAGCCTTTATAAAAGTAAGAAATGAAATGGGGCTAACTAATGTCAAAGCCATGGTTCCGTTTTGTCGTGATTTGAACGAGGCAAGAAAAGTAATCGAAGTCATGGAAAGCGCCGGACTCAAACAAGGTGATAATGGTTTCGAAGTTTATGTAATGATAGAGATACCATCAAATGTCATATTAGCCGATCAGTTTGCCGAGATTTTTGACGGTTTCTCGATTGGTTCAAATGATTTAACTCAACTGACACTGGGTGTTGATCGTGACAATCACACAGTAGCTCATGTTTATGATGAAAATAATGAAGCAGTTAAAGTCCTAATCAGGCAAGTCATAAAAGTAGCTAAGCATCATAAGGTAAAAATCGGGTTGTGTGGACAAGCACCGTCGGATTATCCTGAGTTTGCTCGTTTCCTAATCGAAGAAGGAATTGACAGCGTTTCACTAGCCCCTGACACTATCGTTAAAACCACTATTGATATTTATGAAACAGAACAAAAACTTGGTCGTTAGACCAAGAAATTCTAAGGAATCTGCGACATTTAGTAAATTAACTGCCCCAACGGTTATCGCTAGCAATTCTCAGTACAAGCCTGTAGCCTATTAGACATATTATGGATACTAAACAAAAAGAATTAAGCGTCGAGACATCTTCATACAAAAGAACGAAGATTATTGCCACAATTGGACCAGCCACCGGAAGTTATGAAACGATTATTGGCTTGATTAAGGCTGGAGCAAATGGTCTACGACTTAATTTCAGTCACGGAAATAACGAAGAGAAAGTCGAGCAGATAAAGATGATTCGAAAGGCTAGCAAAGAGCTGGCAAAACCTGTTTCGATAATTCAGGATCTCCATGGTCCGAAAATGCAACTTGGCGATATCGAACCAATGGAATTAAACAAAGGCGATGTAGTGCATTTTGCCTATCATAAAGATGCCATTAAAGGCACCATACCAACCATGTATGATTTGAGTAAGAAAGTTAAGAAAGGTCAAAGACTGTCAATTTTTGACGGCAAGATCAGAACAAACATTACATCGGTATCAAATGGAGTAGTTACGGTAGAGGTTCAAAATTCTGGTTTCATAATGAAATTCAAAGGAATAAATATCCCAGACACCGATCTTAAAGGCGATATACTGACTGAAAAAGACAAGGCTGATCTTCGTTTTGGAGCCGAAAACGATTTTGACTACGTAGCTGTGTCGTTTGTCCAAACGGCTGATGATATTTTGTATGTGAAACAATATCTGGCTCGACTTGGAGCCAAGATGCAGGTCATAGCCAAGGTTGAGACGAAAGCTGCAACAGATCGACTTGAATCGATCGCTCGAGCGGCCGATGGCATCATGGTAGCCAGAGGTGATTTGGCGATTGAAACAGAGCCTGAAAGCGTGCCAATTGTACAGCGTAAAATCATCGGTCTTTGTCAGCAATACGGTAAAATCAGCATAGTTGCTACCCAAATGCTTGCCAGTATGACCGAGAGTCCTGAGCCGACTAGGGCTGAAGTTAGTGATGTAGCTACGGCGGTCATTGTCGGAAGTGATGCTGTAATGTTAAGTGAAGAAACCGCAATTGGTGATTATCCTGTTGAGGCGGTGAAGTTTATGAAAAGGATTGTTACATATACAGAGGCAAATTCTCCAGTCAAACCACTATTTTCAAACCCAGAAGATAATTCGATCCAGACAGCTCTCAGTTCTGCTGTAATGACACTAGCGCATCGAATTAATTCGAAAGCAATTGTGGCCGTGACTTCTAGTGGTAATACGGCGAGGAGTATTGCTGCCTTGCGTCCAAATATGCCGATAATTATGGTAACCGAAGATCCACATGTCGCTAATCAATTGGCACTGGTGTACGGAGGCAAAGCCTACGTCAGAAAAACTAGTGCCGATGCAGGTGAGCGTATGACGGATTGGCTAAAGAATAACAAGATTCTAAGACGAGGCGATATGGTAGTCATGACGACTGGCAAGTATCCTGGACAAATTGGCGGTACTGACACTATCAAAGTACGCCGAATCATCTAAACAGGAAGCAATAAACAGTGAACAGCAAGCAGATTTTCAGTAAAAAAACAATTCATGACATCGATCTTCAAGGGAAACGTGTACTACTACGAGTTGATTGGGATATTCCCTGGGACAACGATGGAAATATCACAGATGATTATCGTTTAGCTCATAGTTTGCCTACGATTTCCTACATTATGGAGCATGGTGCTTCGATTGTTATTATCGCCCATCGAAGTAGACCCAAAGACCACGAGCCTGAAATGAGTTTAAAACATGTTGCAGAACAACTAGGAAGGCGACTAAACAAAACAGTTCAATTCGTATCAGACTGTGTGGGAAGAGAAGTTGTCGAAACGGCAAATCAACTAAAAATCGGCGAAGTGCTGGTGTGTGAGAACCTACGATTTCATCCTGAGGAGAAAGCCAATGATCCAGATTTCGCCCGTCAGCTGGCGACGCTTGGGGAAGTCTTTGTACAGAATGCATTTGCTAATACTCACAGGGATCATGCTTCAATGACCGGTGTCACCAAATATCTACCATCAGTAGCTGGTTTACTGATTGAGCAGGAAATATCGGCAATTAACCACGCTGTACAGGATCCCCAGCAACCGGTCGTTGCGATAACTGGTGGAGCTAAATTGGAAACCAAATTGCCGTTATTAGAACAGTTCATGAAGATTGCTAATCGAATCGTAATTGGTGGTGTTATGGCCAATACAATGCTCGTTGCCAAAGGCTATCAGATTGGTAAAAGTATTTATGATGAAGCTGAACTAAACGTAGCCAAAGAAATGCTTAATAAGGCAAAAGAATCAAATACAGAACTGCTGCTGCCGCTTAAAGATGTAGCTGTAGGGGAAAGCGTTGATGTTACCAATCGACGAGTGGTGGCAACGGATTCAGTAGGCGAAAATGATTTAATACTCGATTTTGGTCAAAAAAGTATTGACTCTGTGATTGAGGCGATTAAACCAGCAGCTACAATAATTTGGAACGGTCCATTGGGCTATTTTGAAAACCCGCTGTTTGCTATCGGGTCTAATACGCTTGCCAAGGCAATTGCTGATAGCTCTGCAACAAGCATCGTTGGGGGTGGCGACACTGCTGATGTCATCAATTCACTTGGATTAGTAGATAAATTTACCCATGTTTCGACTGGTGGCGGCGCCAGTCTGGAGCTGATGGCTGGAAAATACCTACCGGCCGTCGAAGCTCTCTTGGACAAATAGCCTCTTATAAACGTATAATCATGAGCGTAATGGCACGCAAAAAATATATCATTGGAAATTGGAAAATGAACATGACAGTAGATCAAGCTGTTTTGTATGTTAATAGAATCGATAAAGAAATCAAACCACACAAGGATGTTGAAGTTGTTATTTGCCCAGGTACTGTTTGCTTGCATCCGCTTTCGAAGTTAGTTAATACCAAGAAAATCAAACTTGGAATTCAGAATTTTTACTACGCTGATAGCGGCACATTTACCGGAGAAACATCAGCTACTCAGGTCAAGGAAATGGTCGAGTATGGAATTGTAGGTCATAGTGATCGCCGTCGAAAATTCTATGAACAGGATGATGAAATTGCTCGTAAAATGACAGCAGCGCTTCGCAATAACATTACTCCTATACTGTGTGTCGGTGAGGATTTGATACAACGTCAAGATGGGCTTACGGATGTTATTATTCAAGATCAATTAACAACAGCTTTATCGATGATAACGGCCGAAGACATTAGTCAGATTTTGATTGCTTACGAACCAATATGGTCGATAAGTTCAGGTGATGGTCAGGGTGAAAATGCCAAGCCGGAGCCAGTGAGAAAGGCTATCGCGACAATACGCGACACCATTCGATCATTGTACGGTAAGAAAGCTGAAGAAAGTCTACACGTGCTCTATGGAGGAAGCTCTAATCCCGACAATACAGTTGGTTATTTACAGATAAGAGGTGTCGATGGATTGCTGTCTGGTGGGGCAAGTCTGAATTACAAATCTTTTGCTCAAATGATTGAAAAAGCTGGAAAAGTATAAGGAATCATAAAATGTCGGATGAAAAAACAGAAAATAACGAAAGCGAAAAAGATAATGACATCGTCAAGAAACGTGGTCTATATTCCTCTACCAAGAAGAAAATTGTCCAACCAATCTCTACTCATCAAGAAGTTGAAGATGAAATTAAAAAAGGCTCAGAGGAGATAGAGGAATTATCTCCGAAAGGTCCTGATGTTGAAAAGCCAGAAACCAGATCGGAAAACATGAGTGTTGACGATGGAACAGAAAAGCAATCTGACGATGAAAGGAACAATTCGATGGCTGAGGCGTCATCGAAGAAGTCGCTGATTTCGGGGTTCATAGACAAAGGGCAGTATCATATAACAGTTTCAGACCAGAAACACAGGAAGAAATCAAAGAATAGTAGATTTAGTTCAATCGCACTAATACTAATTGTTCTGTCGATTCTGATATTTGGAGTGCTTCTCTATTATTTATTGGTCATTACTGAAACTGATTTAACCAAAATTATCTAGGGTAAGCGACCTTTACAGATATGAGATTATTTGACAGAGTTATAAGCATAAGCAACAAGGACAACAAATGGCCAAATCAGATTTCTCTGCCCAAGATGAGCTAGATAAAATTCAGCCAAAAAGCATAGTGCCAGGTACTGTTTTTACGGTTAGTGCAGATGCTAAACAAAAAACAGCTTCAAGTGCTAGCATAGCTGACGATGATACCGCTGAGAATTATGAATCACAGACGTCGTTGAGCGATAATAGCTCCAACAAACTTCAAATCGAGGTATCAAAGAATGATGATGACAAATTGGAAAATGATCAAGATTTTGCTCTAGCTGATGAAAAAAAAGATACTCATAATGAGCCAGATGAGCCAGATGAGCCAGATGAGCCAGATGAGCCAGATGAGCCAGATGAGCCAGATGAGCCAGATGAGCCAGATGAGCCAGATGAGCCAGATGATCCAGATGAGCCAGATGAGCCAGATGAGCCATATGAGCCAGATGAGCCAGATGAGCCAGATGAGCCAGATGAGCCAGATGAGCCAGATGAGCCAGATGAGCCAGATGAAAAAGACATTGAACCAGGCAAACTCATAACGCCTCTAACTGAGGAATCAAGTGAGTGGGCGGATAATACTGCTCAAGATAATGCCCAGCCAAAGTCCAAAAAGAAGAGCAAGAAATTATTTTTCATTGCTTTAATGATCTTCGGCCTATCGTTACTTGGTGGCGGGGGTGTGTTTGCCTATAGCAATATCATTCAGCCTCAACAGGCTCTAGCGGACTATTTAAAGTTCTTTGATTCTAACGAAGATAATCCTAAGCTCTATAGATTTAGCGGTAATTTATCTGACGATTCGGACAATGCAAGTTCAACCAATAAGTCATCAGATAACGGCGACAAACTCGCTCATTCTGTTGGGAAAAGAGAACTCAGAGTCAAAGGAGCAATTGATACTCGAAATAGTAAGCGCTCATTAGCTAGATATGACATAAACGGAGAATGGAACGAACAATACACTGAATTAAAATTAGATGCTGAGTCGGTGATGGTCTATTCAGATAAGGAAATCACTTCATATTTCAATATTCATGAACCGGAAGTTTTCGATTCACTCATCCCAGGGATAATGGATAAATGGCTGTATTGGGAATCGAGCGAAATCCTTGATAGCAAAGATAGTAATTCATGTAATGCTAAAGAGTTAAAGCAGATATCGTCATTCTCAATTCAACAAATGGGTGAAATAAAGATCAAAGACGCACAACGTGTTGGGCTACTGCCTGAAGAAATTGAAGGCATACGAGCAGCTCATTTCAGAGGTACAATCTCGGGTAAACAGATAGATTCTGTTCTGACTGGAATTGAAAGGCAATCACATAAGATCTGTCCAGATGATTTTCCTAAAGTACCTAACGAAAGAGAACCCGACAAAGCTATCGTGGATTACGACTTTAGATATGATATTTGGAATAGTCGTAAGTTCAATCGTATTTCGATACTCGCAACCAATAAATCCGATAAAACAAATTATAGTTTTTCATTATCAACGAGCGATTACAACGACGAATCGATAGTTATTAAACCTCCAAAAGACCCTGTTTCATTAGAAAAACTGCTTGAATCATTATTACAGGGGGGTTTTAACGATTTGCTAGACGAGAAAAGTGATCCGGATTTACAAGACCAAACTGAAGTCAAACAACTCAATGTAGATAATATCTAACAATGATTAAATTTGAACAATCCGTATAATAATTATATGTCGATTAGTAGTGAAGGATTGAATGAGCACCAGCTTCAAGCGGTAGAGCAGACGGAAGGGCCGGTATTAGTGCTAGCCGGAGCTGGTTCTGGAAAGACTAAGATGCTTGTTCATCGTGTTGCTTATTTAATTGAGAACAAACATGTAGCCCCGGAGGAAATTCTAGCTGTTACCTTTACCAACAAAGCAGCCGGTGAGATGCGGGAACGAATAGCCCAATTACTTAAAACCCCAGCTCATAGAGGTTTTATGCCATTCATGGGGACCTTTCATTCGATTTGTGTTCGATTGCTAAGACAGGATGGGGAATCAGTCGGAATAAACAGAAATTTCATTATATTTGATAGTGATGATTCTCGATCTGCAATTAAGAAAGCCATGCGTGAACTCAAAATAGACACTAAGCAGTATGAACCACGACGTATTGCGGGGTTGATTAGTGGAGCAAAGAATGAACTTATTACAGCAACTGAATATAAGGGAGTTGCCAATGGACCGGCCCAGGAAATCGCCGCCGATGTGTATAGCCGATATCAAAAACTGCTTCACGATGCTAGAGCCTTAGATTTTGATGATCTACTAATGCGAACTGTGCAGATGTTTAAAAATAACAAAGAAATCCTAGCCAAGTGGCAGAGGCAATTTCAATATATTATGATTGACGAGTATCAAGACACCAACACTGTTCAATACCAATTCGCAAAGTTACTGGCAGCAAGCCATCATAATTTGTGTGTTGTAGGAGACGATTGGCAAAGTATCTATAGTTGGCGAGGTGCTGACTTTCGTAACATCCTTAACTTTAATCGTGATTACGACAATGTAACCACCATTAAACTTGAGCAAAATTACCGATCAACGAAGGCTATTCTGGATGCTGCTCATCAGGTTATAACAAAGAACACTAAAAAGAGTGATAAGAAACTATGGACTGCAGCTGGCAATGGAGAGCCAGTCAAAATTCTACAGGCTATTAATGAGCGCCATGAAGGCGAACAAATGGTGCAACTAATTAAGAATTCTGTAGCAATTGGGGCTCGTGATTACAGTGATTTTGCAGTCTTGTATCGCACTAATGCTCAGTCGCGGGCCTTAGAAGACACCTATCTGAGATATAACGTTCCCTACAGAATAATTGGCGGTACTCGCTTCTATGAGCGTAAAGAAGTGAAAGATATTTTGGCATATCTGAGGCTTATTTATCAGCCAAATGACAGGGTTAGTTTTGAGAGAATTATAAATATTCCCACCCGTGGAATCGGAGCTAAGAGTTTAGCAAACTTTAATCAATGGGCTGATGAGTTCCACCCTGGGAATATTCTTGAGGCACTTGATCATGCGCGAGAATGTCCCGGATTGAGTCCAAAAGCTTCAGTTTCATTCATCCAGTTCGCAGAGATGCTAGAACGTTTTCGTGATTTGAATTCAGATGGAATTGCCTTGGCTGAATTAGTCGATTCCGTCATACGAAGAACTGACTTTCTCGACTATTTGAATGATGGTAGTATTCAGGCCGAAGATCGGCAAGAAAACGTCAGAGAGCTTATTTCTGTAGCGAAAGAGAACCAAGAACTTGGATTGGCAGGCTTTCTAGAAGAAGTTGCTTTGGTAAGTGATATTGACAGTTATGATGCACATAGCGGGGCTGTGACAATGATGACACTGCATGCTGCTAAAGGCTTGGAATTCCCCGTTGTGTTCATGGCAGGCATGGAAGAGGGAATTTTCCCACACAGTACCTCATTTTATGACGCTGAAGAACTCGAAGAAGAAAGACGCCTTTGTTATGTCGGCATGACTAGAGCAAAAGAGGAGCTGTATCTAAGTTATGCAAGCTCACGACTTCTTTGGGGAAGCATTCAGCATAATCCACCCAGTCGATTCCTTGCTGATGTTGACGCCAATATTGCTTCCACAATGGTTGACACATCAGCGCGAGGGTTTGATGTTGATTCAATTGATGAGATTTTACCAGATATGGAAACCGGTCAGCGAGTCAGACATCCTGTGTTTGGAGTTGGAACAATTATCAATCTAGAGGGCAGTGTAGCTCAGATTAAATTTGACTATCGAGGGGCAAAAACATTGAACTTAGCATTTGCTCCTTTAGAAAAAGCTTAACTTGCTATAATAAATATCAGGATGGGATATTTTTTCGATTACTTGCTGGCAAGCTTACTGCCCTTACTATATTACGGAGCGATTGTCGGTATTATCATTTATTCAGTTTCACGTTCAAATAAGAAAAAAAATCAACAAACAACTGTGTCCAGCATCCAAATATCTAGCGATAACTACGAACCTAGTCCTAATCAGATAATTAACCAGCTAGAAAAGTACGAGAAACTACCAGAATTTTCTAACAACCGTGCACACTTTAGTGCAGTAATCCAAGCATTGAAAAACAATTATCTTTCCAGCTTAAAACCGAAAACACCTCTTACAATTCCTGTTGAGAATGAGACTAAGTTAGCGACAACTATTCAGGATTCAGTAAGTTCTACTTCGTTTAAGCAAGCTAACCCTTTCGAAATACTTCAGAACATTAATATTCTTCTATACGTTGGAGCGTTCCTAGTAGTTGGTTCGACAGCTCTTTTGGTTGGTACTAATTCGGAATCATTTAGCGGAGTGTCAAAGTTTATGTTGGTTGTACTTTTTGCTGTAGTTTTTTATATAACAGGGCTATCGTTTTACACCAGAATTAATAAACTCAAGCCAGCTGGCTTGACCTTCACAGCCATCGGAATGCTCATGTTGCCCTTTATCGCCGTTTCCTATAGTAACTTCATAGATACAAATGTCGATATTGCTAGTCTCTGGTTCATAACCTCCTTGTTTGGGGTTGGCTTATATAGTATGACGTATTATTTTATGAGATCAGTTTTACTTGAATATCTAGTTTTGCTCATGGGGGTCAGTAGTGTGGGCTCGGGTGTCCTGGCAATCAATCTACCACTCTATTGGATGTCGTGGGCCGGAGTGGTAACGTCGACGCTGTATCTATTAATCGCAGAATATATTCAAAAAACAATTTCCATTAAGTCCACCTTAGTTATGGCGCACATTATCGCACCGATTGGCTTGGTAATTGGATTGACAGAGATGTCGGACGATCTATGGAGTGTCGCAATAACCTTATTGCTAGCAGGGGGATTCTATATTCTCAGTAGTTTTGTCAAAGCAGTTGACGAGGATTCCAGACCAGCTTTGCTCGGTATCGGACAGATACTTTGGTTATTTGCAATTGTAGCTGGTGGTTATGATCTTAATGATGCGGGCAAGTGGATTGGCTTGGGACTATTTGCATTGGTTATTGTATTGCTTTTAGCCTGCTTAGCACTTAGTAAATCTAAGATGATTTCTCATGCTCGAGTCTCTAGTGTAGTCGCCATAATCGGCCTGACTCTGAGTATTATTGCTTCAGCCACTTTTGGCAGCGTACTGTTTGGCTTAGTACTGGCTGCTATGTTTGTTTTCTTCGTCGCGTACAGTTTCACAAGATACACTGAGCAATCAGTTGTTGGTTTTCTTATGCTGATACTTCTGCCGATTGCGTACGTGTTATTTTGGCAAGATTTATCGATTAATTATGCTAGTGATTTATTAACAATTTTATATTTATTAATCTCGCTACTAACATTCACAATTAGCTACATCAGGCAGCTTCCAAACGCTATAAGGAACGGACTTGTAGTAAGCACGCAAGTTGCGGTAGCATTCGCAGCATTTGCGACTATGGCTCACCTCAGTGATCTTTCGATAGCTTTCTTTGGCGCTGCAAGCATATTGGAATTCGCAATAGCTTGGAAATTTAGGAATTCAATTGCGATTATTGCTGCTGGATTTTATTTCTTTGTAGGAGTTGCAATGATGCAACAAGTCTACGACATCGAATCTGTTGACATCGAATGGATTGCGATCGTATCGGCCGGTATTTGGTTCGCTATTGGACTATTAGTTAAGAGAATCTATTCTCAATTAGCCAAATACGCAACTTCATTGTTGATTGTTGGCTGTATTATCCTGGCATTGTCTTGGCTCATGGCGTTTGGGTTTGATACTTGGCAACTGGTCATAAGTTCGGCAATCATCACAGTTCTCACAACGATTTTTTCGAGAATTTATGTTTTACCAAATGCTCTAATGCTTAGTGTCTTTACGCTATATGTGAGTGCCCTTGCCTTCATTCCAAGAACTGAGATCCTAGAATATGAACATGCACCTTATATTTTCGTAATCGTCGGTCTATTTCTTTACGGGATGAGCTTCCTAGCAATTGCAAATAAGGAAAAGAAAATACTCCAATACGGGGCTATTGTTGGTCCAGTGGTTGGATCTGTATTCGAGAACGATTGGCCAGCAATCCTGTCGACAACTGTCGCTGGCGCATTGTTGGCTGCTCAGGCAACTATCGAAAGGAATCGGGTGGCTCTGTATGTTGCTGGTGGCATAGGTGTTATCGCACTGTCCCGTTTGCTAGTTAAAGCTGATATTGACGAGACACAAGTTTACACACACATCTGGAGTCTATTTTTTGCAGTATTATCTTGGCTAGAATCAAGGCGAGAACAATCAAATAAAGATTTTAAAGAAATACTGACCGTAATAGCACTACTTGTTTTAACTGTCCCAGCAATTCTACAAGCACTTGACACCACCGAAACATGGCGCGGGATACTATTAATTGTCGAAAGTGTCGGCTTAATTATGTTGGGTATTATAGCCCGCTATAAGCTCGTACTTTACTGGGGCATAAGTGTTATGACAATTGAGGTTCTATATCAGCTGAGGTCAGTCATCGCGGTCATCCCGAAATCGTTCTTCTTACTACTGCTCGGACTAGCTGTTTTGGGAACAGCAATGTATTTCCTGCTCCGACGGAAAGACGATGGGATTTGACATGAAAAGACAGACTGCTATGATTAATGATCGAATTGATGAGGTTTATGAGTATCTTTACCCCCAAGAGAACATTTACGGAGCGCTTGATGTCTGTTAGTTTAAGATTTGCAATTGTCTGTGCGTTTGTCTTTGCTTTAATAAGCATTTCGTCTGTTCCGAGTGCTGCTTCTGATAGTCGGACTGTTCGAGTCTATGTTGATGGCCAAGAACAAGTTGTCAGTACGCAAGCGTCGACAGTGGGTGAAGTTCTGGATCGCATGGATGTGAAGACTAGCAAGGATGATTTCATTGAACCGCCAGCCGATACCAAAATAGATCAGAGTGGGTTTCATGTTAATGTTTTTCGGGCTCGACCAGTCTTAGTTATTGATGGGAGCAGCGAGTATCGTGTATACACTGCACACCAAAGCCCTAAACTCATCGCCGAAGCAACGGGCCTGACTGTCTATGACGAAGATTTGTTCACTCTGGAGGCAACTCAAGACTTTATTGATGAGGAGTTTGTCGGTCAAAAACTAATTATTGACCGTGCTACTCCAGTCAATCTGTTCTTTGATGGCGAAATAGTGAACATGAGAACCCATCTTAAAACAGTCGAAGAATTGATCAAGGAGCAAGGGCTTGTCATTGGCAAAGAAGATACTCTAAATGTGAAAGAATCGGATTCTCTGGTTACAAACATGGATATTATCCTTACCCGAGTCGGTCGAAAGCTAGTAACTATTAATGAAAGCGTACCTTTCGAAAAGCAAGTAATTTATGACAGCAACCAGGCAGTCGACTGGGAACAGGTTGAACAGGCCGGCGTCGATGGGCTGAAGGTTAATACTTATGAAATTGTCGAACATAATGGTGTCGAAGTAAGCCGAACTCAGATCCAGTCGGTTATTAAAACTAAACCAACCACTGAGATAAAGAAGCGGGGAAATAAGCCAAGTTTTTCAGGTAGCTTTGGACAAGCACTTGCACGACTGCGAGCATGTGAGTCCGGCGGTAATTATGCAAACAAGAGAAATCCTAGCTTCCGTGGTGCATATCAGTTCGGCTTTACCACCTGGAACGGGTACGGTGGATACTTTGACCCTGCTGATGCACCTGCCAGCGTACAAGACCAAGCAGCCTTTAACCTTTACAAACGTCGTGGTTGGCAACCGTGGCCAAGCTGTGGTGCTAGTCTCCCTGACATCTATCGCTAGTCTGGTTTCCAACTTTGACCGCAAAGTTTAATCCATTCTTTTCCAAAGAACTCAAAATGATACTTTGTACCGACAAAGTATCTCAAAGCTCCTGGGTAAATCACTCCTCTTTATGATTTCGCTGTAAAAGCGTACAACGGCTTCAACAACTCGTCAGCTAAAGCTTCCTCAAACAAGTATCAGCCTGACATTGTACGTTTTACACTCACTCATCAGGACTCGTTCAATACCCAGACCTGCCTAACGGCAGGCGCAGGCCCTTAACAACCAAGGACAGCATCGCTTCTGGCTCTGCTGAGTTTGTTATTAGTAATCAGTGCATCGCACTGATGTTGCAATTGAGTTGTGTTGAGTGCCGAACATAAAGCAAAACCGATGAGAGGTTCCACTATTCAATAACCGCGCAGCGAGGATGTTTGAAGTGAGCAAAGCGAACGAGTTCCGCAGTCGCCAGTTTGAATAGTGCAGACTCTCATAGTGTTTTGTGTCCTGTTCGGAGGTTTTACGATCCTTTTACATTAAAAGGATCATTAGATTTGTTTCTTGGAAAAGAAAGGAGGTTGCTATACTGTAATTAATGAAATCTCAGCGATTACAGGATGATTACTTGATAAGACTCGAAAAGGGCGAGGAGCTCGTCGCGACGCTGACCGGCTTTTGTGCTGAGCACGATATCAAGTCTGGTTGGGTTACAGGAATTGGTAGCGTCCAGCGGGCAAGCGTTGGATATTTCAATCCGAAACGAAAGAAATACGTATATCGGCGTATCAAGGACGCGGTCGAGCTAGCAAGTCTGAGCGGAAATGTGAGTGAAATTAACGGATTACCATTTCTGCATTTACATGCGGTTGTGACGAATAAAAATAACCAAGCACACGGTGGCCATGTACACCATGTAATAGTCGGTACAACAGCAGAAATACGAATAAGTGTATTCGATAAACCACTAGTGCGACAGCCAGACGAAGAATCAGGCTTAAGCCTTCTCGAATTATGAAAAGCGGTAATTATGATGAATCCTCAGAGCTACCATACAAAGTAGGTTGTGGAGGGGTGGTCATGAGGAAAAATGGCGATAGCTACGAAGTATTGAGTCTGTATAGAAAAGAATCAAGATTCGGCATGGACGGTGATTCATATCATTTACCAAAAGGAACCTTAGAAATAGGGGAATCCCTCGAAGACTGTGCATTGCGTGAAGTACGTGAAGAAAGTGGCGCTGAAGCAGAAATATTATCCTATATCGGTGCGATAACATCTGATTTATGGGCCAGAAATATGAAATACAAAATTAACTACACAAGACACTTTTTTCTTATGGAATGCAGAATATTACACGACGAGCACGATGATGAACATGATAGCGTCGACTGGTTAAGTGTTGAGGATGCCATAGAGAATTTTAAAAAGTTACCAAAATCTGATGACGTTATGGTCAGGCGCGCTGTCGAATTCCTGAAAAGTCACCCAAATTCCTTATGACACATCAGAACAAGAATCTCGGTCAGCATTGGCTATACGATGAAACCGCTCTTGAGGCTGTCGCCGATGCTGCACAGGTAGAAGCAGGCGATACAGTGCTAGAAGTTGGTCCAGGACTCGGCACGCTCACAAATGTTTTACTGCGCCGAGGAGCGAAAGTCATAGCAGTAGAAAAAGACGAGGCCTTGGCGAGAAAACTCAAGAAAAATGATCAGCTGAGTGTTGTTGAGGATGATATTTTGCAATTTGATCTCTCGACCCTGCCCGCTGGTTACAAGGTAGCCGCTAACATCCCATACTATCTGACTTCGCCGTTGATCAGGATGCTACTCGAGTCTAACAATACGCCCGCTGCTATCGGTCTGCTGGTACAGAAGGAAGTTGCCCAGAGGATTGTTGCGCAGCCGGGTAGTATGAGCGTACTCAGCGTCTCGGTTCAGTATTACGCTGATGTCGAACTGAGTCTGATTGTACCAGCAGCACTTTTTGATCCGCCGCCCAAAGTCGATTCACAGATTATTAGTATCATACCGAAACGTCAACCTGCATTTGAAGCTGATACAGATATTCTTTTTCGACTAATGAAAGCGGGTTTCAGTGAAAAAAGGAAAAAGCTCCAAAACGCTCTGTCAGGCGGACTACAGAATGATAAAGAATCAGTTCGTCAACTTCTCGAGCGAGTAAAATTCGATGAAAATGTCCGAGCCCAGGAGCTTTCTCTTGCTGAGTGGGAACTGCTGTACAACGCCTACCAGACAACGCTATAATACATTGCTACATGGGGCTTGGTATGGGTTCGCCCGTACCAGCTCCACCATGATTCCTGTCTTATTGGCAGGTTTTTTATTTTACGACTTGTCACATAGCTTGTGTTATTATTTCACCAAATATAGTGAGGTAGATTGATGGCGAGTGAATTTCCTGAGCCAGTTGAATTTGAAGGGTTTCCTGACGGTTTCACAATAACTACATGGACTAATACTGCTGATGAAATAAATGGTGCTCGCGCAGAAGATAGTTTTGGAGCGTACGGCTTGCTTGAATCTGTGGGTACTCGTGAATCGGATGCTGTTCATTATGTGATGGATTTACCAACTGGCATAAGCCCGGACGCGATGGAGATGGCAGTATTATTGCAGCAGTCTCTTATAGATGTTGCTTTTTTACAACAAGGAATATCGCCAGAGCGATTTTTTACAGTTAAATTAGAGCCGCTCGATCCAGAATCTAAACCTGGTTCATTCAACGAACTCCATAGGACAATTTTCGGTTTAAGCCCAGAAGACAGATTTACTTTTGCCTGGCGAGGTGAATATGCTGACTGGCTAACAAATGTAGATCAGCCAGGTGAACGAGCTATTGGTGAAGTGACATACAGACCAGCTAGTGCCGAAGTTCCAGCATTACTTCATATCATTAGTGCTGGTTCTGATCCAGTTGTTGATCCAGTAGAATTCTTGAAGCAAGTTGCTGCTACACTTTCTCCAGAACAAGCAGAAGAATCTTATCCACAGGTTATTGAAGAAGGTGAGGGTTGGAGTTTACGAGAACTAGACCCTAGCACTGTAGAAGACGACGATGTCTTACTTAGCCTCAAGTTTGATCCTGAGACTTCACAATTTACTAGCCCTCTACAACTTGTTAAATTGCTGTATGGCGCTCTACAAGCTATGCAACTAGCTGACGGACGGCAATTTATCCTGAGACAAATGGGTGCAGGTAGCACAGATCAAGAATATTTAGCAGGTAATCATGCAGAGGCGCCGAGCGTTGAAGATTTTCTAAATGACGGGACTAATTTTGCCGGAATAACAACAAATGGAACTTTACGATTGGACTGGCTTACGCCAGTGACGCATAGTGAAACTGAGCGGGATAAATCCCCAGGCTATGCAATTTGTTTGTTGCATCCAGGTACCGTTAGTATTCAACTAGTGACAGCTCGTGAAGGCTCGCCAGTTGACGGCGAAACTGTCTTACGCAAAGTTGTTGAACTCTCAATAGATTAAGGAATTAATATCTTTACATGAAACGCATAGAACAAAATGGTTTGGTTTGGTATGAGTCTGAAGCTTTAAATGAGCTGGGTATTCGGCATGGGTTTTTTACGAGGGTTGGCGGAGTTAGTGAACCACCATTTGATAGTCTCAATGTGAAGTACGAAATCGAAGATTCTGAAGAAAACGTTCGCGAAAATCGTAAGCGAATTTTAGATTCTATGAGCACAGACAAACTTGCTTTCGCGAAACTTGCTCATAGTGCTGATTTCGCTTCAGTAAACGTAGGTACTGATTTCGAAGCTGTCGATGGACTGATTACAGATCAAAAGGGATTGGCTCTTGGACTGTCGGTCGCGGATTGTCTGCCAATTATTGTCAGTGATGGTAAACAGCTCGGAATTATTCATGCCGGCTGGCGCGGAACAGTGGCTGGAATAACAACAAATGTAGTTAGTGGCCTTATTAACGGAGGGCTTGATCTGGAAAACACCGTTGCTGTAAATGGTCCATGTATCTGTAAACAACATTTTGAAGTAAATGATGAAGCCGCTCAAAAATTACGTGAGCTTGCAGGTGAGAATACGAATGACCCAACTCCCTATCATGCCGACCTACTGCGGCTCAACATACGACAATTAAATGACTGCGGGATTTCTCAGATTGATTCCCTAAATATTTGTAGCTTCGAGTCTGATGAATTCTATAGCTTTCGGCGAGGGTCTGGAAAAACTGGTCGCAACATGGCAATTGCTCTGCTATCATAAAATGTAATGAAACGCTTGTGGTTTATCGTCGTCAGCTTGCTGGTCTTGTCGCTTCCTTCGTCGGCTTCCGCAAGCAGTGTTAAGTATGATGTATCGAGTTCTTATACTCTTGAAGCCGACACCGTAGTAGTTAGCCATCAGTTTACTTTATCTGGTGCGGTTCTTGGTGATCAAATAGTTAGGGTACCGGGTCGCAGTCAGTCATTTGAAATCACTGGCCTATCTGATTATGAGAAAACAGATAGCACTGCTCATGCAAAGAGTATTCCGTATCGTTCAACTGATATCAAACTGAAGCTAGGCTCAAAAACAAATGCCAAAGTCTCAATTTCCTATAAGACAACTGATCTTCATGCTGACTACAAACAAGCCGACAGTGTTTTTGTGCCACCACTTGATTTGGCAGGCGAGATTACCAATCAGTCAATAAGCCTAACGGCTCCTTTAGATCTCGAACTGGGCAATATTATTGGAGCGGAAATCGATAATGCCACAACAGTTGGTGGTGAGCAGACTTACATTTTCAAACAACAAGGGGGATTTAAAGAACCGATAGTTTTGCAACTTGGTAGCGACACATCAGCAGAAGTTCAGATTGAAAGTAAACTAGAAAACACCGGCTGGTGGTGGAAAACAAAATCAATTGTATTACCACTAGATACCAATCAGCAACGAAGTTACATTAAATCGATTACACCTAAGCCAAGTTCTGTGCGTGTCGACAAGGACGGTAATATAATCGCTGACTTCCTACTCCGACCTCGTCAAACTATCAGAGTCAGTGCCACGGCTGATGTATTAATTGAGCAAAAATTATACGATTTAGACAATGAAAGTGGCTTTGGCCAAATAGAGCAAAGTCTAATATCTGATTACACCTCAAGTAGCGATTTGTGGCCAGATTCAGGACTCAATGATCTCGATCTTGATGCGGACAAACTTCGTGAAGAATCGGTAATCTCTGCAATTCAGCAAGTTCATCAAGCAATTATTAACAAGTCTCCAGAATTCAGTGAAACAACTGACTTTAACATCAGAAGCAAGAAAAAGGACATCAAAACTTGGACTAGCATTGATTACTCGGATCGAATGATTGGTGCTCTGCGAGGGCTCGGTATTCCCGCTCGTTTAGTCGGTGGAGTAATCACTGACAATCAGATGACTGTATTCGAGCAACCAACAAAAGCGGCTTGGGTTGAGGCCTATGTTCCTGATATTGGATGGGTGACGGTTGACCCAGTTCTTGGTAAGCTGACAGATAACTTCTTTGGCCAATCAGGACTTCAAAAAGTAGCTTTTATTATCTGGGGAGTAAGCGATCACATTCCAGAATTCCAGAATGATTCTGTGTCAGTTAAGTATTCGGAGACCACATTCCCAGAAAGTTCATTTAAATCTAAGGTATTATCAGGGCAAAATTATTTCATTCTACCTGGTGTTAGTGTGCTTAGAACGGTTGCCAATATGCCAGCTGGGGTAATCGTGGACAATGTAAGTGTTCGGGCTCAAGGTGGTGATTCGGTGTTGGGCTCATTAGCCCCTCTACAACAGAAGCAATCCTTTAGATTTATTTTCGGTAGTTCTTCGTGGCAAAGTATTCCAGCTAAACTGATGATTGATGGCGATGCTGTTTCTAAGGCAACCATTAAGATCAATTATTTTGTCGCAATTGTGGAGTTGCTACTACTGGGGATAATCCTTTGGTTTATGTTAAAATGGCGTAAGAAGCGTCGTGAACCAATAGTACTGCATGACGATGACAGCAGAGATTACGTAATCGAAGGACAAGACTTACTTCATGGAAGAACCACTAATCAAGATAAGAAACACTACGACCCGCTTCGAGACGATGCCCCGCCGGGGCCATAAAACAACTTTTAATCTCAATTTTATAATAATTAGAAAGTGATAAATGACTAAAGAAAAATTCTATATTACTTGCGCTATTCCCTATGTAAACGGATCGCCACATCTTGGTCATGCTTTAGAATTTTGTCAGACAGACGTATTGGCAAGGTACTATCGAATTCAGGGGAGGGATGTGATTCTTCAGCACGGTGCAGATCAGCATGGCAGTAAGAATTACAAAAAAGCACTTGAACTGGGTCGTGATCCTCAAGAATTTGTTGATGGAATTACCCAAGAGTTTATGCAGATTCATAAAGCATTGAACATCAGCTATGACAGATTCATTACAACCTCAGAACCACAACATAAGAAATCGGCACAAGCAGTTTGGAAACAGCTTGATGCTGCCGGGGCAATTTATAAGGCTCAATATGAAGGCTTATACTGTGTTGGCTGTGAGAATTTCGTAACCGAGGAGCAGGCCAAGCTGAACGGTGGTACTTGTCCTATTCATAAACAAACCTATGAACGTCTAAGTGAAGAGAATTATTTCTTCCGTCTCAGCAGTTATACTGAGGCAATCAAAAGCGCAATTACCAACAATACTTTCTTTGTTAATCCAACTTCGCGTCGAAACGAGATCCTCCAGGTACTCGAAAAAGGTCTGGATGATATTAGCATTAGTCGTCCAAAACAGAAACTTCCATGGGGTGTACCAGTTCCTACTGATGCTGGACATGTGATGTATGTTTGGTTTGATGCGTTGATTAATTATCTTTCGGTTCTCGGATATCCTGATAGTCCTGACGTTAAGAAATACTGGCCTGCAGATGTACAAGTCATTGGTAAAGATATTTTGCGTCAACATGCTGCGATATGGCCAGCCATGCTACTTGGCATAGGCATGCCTCTAGCGCATACATTACACGCTCACGGATTTGTGACTTCCGAAGGTCATAAGATGAGTAAAACAGTCGGTAACGTGGTTGATCCTTTCGAAGTCATAAAAGGTTATGGTGCTGATGCTTTCCGATATTATCTCCTCAGACACATTCCTAGTGGCGGGGATGGTGATTTTAGTTGGGAGAAATTTGAGAATGCCTACAATAGCGAACTGGCCAATGATTTAGGCAATCTAGTCCAACGTGTCACCAGTATGATTCAGAGGTATCAGCAGGGGGCGATAGGTAATATCCCACCACCAGAACACGACACTGCTCCTTATCATGATGCAATTACCAGTTTCCATTTTGATCGTGCACTGGACTTTGTCTTTGAGATGATTCAGGGGCTGAACCAGTTTATTGAACAGGAAAAACCGTGGGACATAGCCAAAGAAGATGACACCACTCATTTACAAGAAGTCTTAGCTTATTTGGCAAGCTCGTTGATTCAAGTCGCCGGACTACTCGAGCCATTCTTGCCAGAAACAGCCGGTAAGATAACACAAGCATTTGGTAGCGAAATCGTTGATCCTGGTACAGCTGTCCTATTTCCGAAAATTCATAATTACACTCAGTAAGATGTTTACTGATACGCATTGCCATATTCATGAATCAGATTATTCGCTAAATCTGAACGAAGTAATCAAACAAGCGCGAGATGCTGGAGTAGACCGGCTAATCTGTGTTGGTACTAGCGCCGATGACAGTCGCGTAGCGGCTGATTTTGTAGCCGAAAGAGAAAATACGTGGTTTAGTGTCGGTCACCACCCTCATGATGCCGACACGTTTGATGACGAGGACCGCCAGCTGATGCAAGAACTGATCGCTCGAGATAAAGTAGTGGCAATCGGAGAATGTGGCTTCGATTATTGGTACCTTAATTCATCTAAGGCTTCCCAAGAAGCATGTTTAAGGTTTCAGCTTGAACTTGGTAGGCAAAATAATTTGCCAATAATTTTTCATATTCGTGGTAGCAAAGACAATCCAGAAGATGCCTTCGTTGACTTATGGCGGGTGCTTGATGATTTTCCGAGCACCGTGGGCGTGGTACATAGTTTTACAGCCAGCAAGAAAGTTTTAGCGGATGTATTATCGCGAGGCTTCATGGTTGGCGTAAATGGGATAATGACATTCACAAAAGACCAGTCACAACTAGACGCTCTAGATGCTGTTCCTTTAGACAAAATGGTGCTCGAAACAGATGCACCATTCTTGACCCCTCATCCGTTCCGTGGTAGCATAAACGAACCAAAACACTTGGTGGAAGTGGCGAGGTTTATCGCCAAGCGAAGAGGTGTTTCACTTCAATCGCTTGCAGATGCAACGTCCAAAACGGTGCAAAATATATTCAACCTTTAGTGTGAGGAATTGTAGACATGAGCCCCCCCAGCTTAGAACTACGACGAGGACGTACAGAAACTGCAGAACCTGATTTAAATAATCCGGTAATTCAAGATTCTTTAGCACCCCCCACCCTACCAGTGCAACCAAACGTTTTTGCTCCCATTAGTTCAGCTGAATTACTAGCAATGCAGCAACAAGCAACAGATGTCTTGAGTGCACCTCAACCTACAAAACCACAACCCGATAGATTAAGCCCAAGTGGTGAAAGACTAGGGGTCTCAGCAGACGTTGTAGCTAGAGTCGGTGCTCGACTTGGAGACTTGCGAGTACGAGCTGGGTTTAGAACTCCTCCAACTACACCTACTGGACGAACTCAAGCTTTACGTGAAGCAGGACCTAACAACTAATGGATTTTCTTGTATCTATCCGTAAAGCAATTCAGTCACTCTACAAAACATCAGTTAGTGAGGACGCATTGCGCAGAGACTATCTGCACCGCGAAGCCAAACTCGGTGCAACGTTGTTTGGACCAATTCCCGAAGGTATAAGACGTGATTTCTTCTGTCTTGATGAATCAACGTGGGTGTGGCACGAATCTTGGACCGATGCTAACGGCGACATCCAACACATCACTACTCGTTATGACATCTATCCAAACACGATAATCAAATCACAAAACGGTCGTCGGATGACGATTAATGCTTTTGAACTCGAGAACTTTACTCGAGCCGTCCAAGCCTATTATCCACTTGTTGCCCGCGAAGTGTATGGTGTTGTTCCACAACAAGCATAATCATAATTGCGTTACAATATTAATCAATGAAATTAATTATCAAAATTTGCTTAGCAATCGGCTCATTCCTGTTGGTGGTCGGATTGCTGGGTTGGTATTTAGCGCCTCGAGACGATCTGCAGAAGTCAGATGCAATTGTTGCTATCAGTGGTGGTGACACCAAATCAAGGACCATAACTGCTGCTAATTTATTCAAAGACGGTTGGGCGAATCAACTGATTGTCGCAGGTGCTGCTGCTGATCCGGATAGTATCTCCAATGCTGATCAGATGCGTCACATTGCTATTGATCAGGGAGTCCCCTCAACTGCGATAAGAACCGAGACCAGATCGAGGGATACGGCAGAGAATGCCGTAAAAGTTGCAGAAACATTTGTTGTTACTCCTAGGCGGCTGATATTAGTTACTTCTCCATACCATCAGCGTCGAGCCTTCCAAGAGTTTGAGACGGCTTTCCCGGATACTGAAATCATTAACTATCCCTCATTTGATCAGACATGGCGCCGAAGTTTGTGGTGGATTACGCCTGATGGATGGTATCTGACTTTGAGTGAGTCGGCAAAACTTGTATTCAATAAGATATTCAAATAATCAATGGTCAAGACTATTTATGTTGGAATGAGCGGAGGTGTTGATAGCTCAGTATCGGCTGCCATTTTGAAAGAACAGGGTTATGAAGTGGTTGGGGTCTATATGAAGAATTGGATTCTCGATCTGCCGGGTTGGCACTGTCCCTGGGAAGAAGACTTGGCCGATGCTCGATCAGTCGCCAAGCAACTGGGCATTGAACTTAAGATTTTTGATTTTCAAGAAGAATACAAAGCCAAGGTTGTCGACTATTTACTTGACGGATATCGCTCAGGTGTAACGCCGAATCCAGATATTATGTGCAATCAGGAGATTAAATTTAAGTTATTTCTCGATGTCTCACTTCAAAATGGTGCAGATATGATTGCGACTGGTCATTATGCCCGAACACATGATGGCCAGCTATATATGGCAGCCGATCCTAACAAAGATCAAACTTATTTTCTGGCACGCGTAAAAGGTGAAGCATTACGAAAAACTATATTTCCGCTCGGCGAATTTGCCAGTAAAGACCTAGTCAGAGAGGAAGCGACGAAGCGTCGACTGATAACCGCCAATAAAAAGGATTCAGTTGGCATATGTTTTGTTGGAAAAGTTGGCATCAAGGAATTTTTACAGCAGTTCGTCGAATTCCAAGCGGGGGCAATTATCGATCAAAACGGTATCGTGATAGGTCAGCATGACGGAGCCATCTTTTATACAATCGGCCAGCGACAAGGTATGGGTGTCGGCGGTGGCTTGCCATATTATGTGACCGGTAAAAACATGCACAAAAACGAAGTCTATGTCACAACTGATCTAGCGGATCCCAATCTGTGGGCCAATGTGATCAAGGGTGTGTCTCCGAGCTGGATTAACCAAGCTCCAATAACAGGTAAATCATATCAAGTGCGCACCAGACACTTAGGCAAACTTCTCGATGCCAAACTAGAGCAGATTAATGAACAATGGAACGTTCACTTCAATCAGGATCAAAAAGCCCTAGCTGCCGGCCAATCAGCAGTTGTTTATGACAAAAAGCTATGTCTCGGTGGCGTAATAATTAGTTAGCAGTATCAGACACTTGCAAAATACGCAAAAAGGTGTATAATAATATTTGAATTTACTTAATTCAAAACAAACATGTCTACAGAAACACAATCAGATCAAGACCAAGTAAACCGAACATTCTTTGAAATGGTTGCTGGAATTGAACATGATAATGGAATTAATGAAGATGAGCTTCAGGCAGATCAAAATTTGCAGAATCCCGACGAGTCATCTTTCGATGCAGATAATGATGCATCACTGGGCTTTCCAACAGAGGAAGAACTGAGAGCATTAGAAGATATAGATGAGCAGGAAGGCATTGATGGCGAAGAAGACAGTGGTTTCTTCAAATTCGCTGAAGCTCAGTTTGAAGGAGATGCACCAGAAGACGAAACCGATATTAGTGCCGATGCGGCATTAATTATCGAAAAACTTGGTTCTACAACATCAGCTACTCCGAGTCACGAAGGTGTAGTTGAGGTTGATGATTCTGACGAAGTTGAAGTCAGGGATAATCTAGGCGACAAAGTGGTCAGAGCCATGGTCGCAGGCTCGGAAGATGATGATAGATTTGCTAGAGCCACCTTAAGGGAGATGTACACTGATCCAACTGATGCAATCGATAGACCAACATACCTTGCCCTAGATAGTCTTCATACAATTGCAATGGAGTTAGAACAATTACATGCTGAGCCTGATTTTGCGGCTATTATACTAGGTCAAGAAGTAGACAGACAGATAGCGATAACCTTCAGACCTAACGGACAGGGCCGACCAGCCCGCCTGATGATTGAAGCTATGGCAGCGCAGTTGGCACGAAGAATTGCTCCGGGATCTGGTCTTCACAAGAGCTTAATTCAAGATGGACAGAAAACAGCCGCCAGAATATCAAATGGAATCCTAGAGACTTAAGACCCACAACTATGAAAGGCCGGGCCTTTCATAGTTGTGGAATGTGGTTATTTTTTGAGGCTTGCTAGGTCTTGTAGAATTTGAACTGCGTGGTCTTTGGGGGTTACGTTTGGATATTCCTTAGCAATGTTGCCATCCGGGTCAATGATAAATGTTTTGCGGATAATACCCAGATAGGCGTTCCCAAAAATGTTTTTTTCGTCCCAAGCACCATATGCATCAATTACTTGAGCAGATTCGTCGCTTAAAATCGGGAAATTTAATTTATATTTGTCAGCAAATTTGCGATGAGATTTAACAGAATCTTTACTAACACCAACAACTGCAGCGCCTGCTTCCTTAATTACTTCGTATTCATCACGGAAACTGCAAGCTTCGATTGTGCAACCAGGAGTATCGTCTTTGGGGTAGAAATAGAGTACCAACCATTTTCCGGTCCAATCACTTAGTTTACGAGTCTTGTTATCTTGGTCGAGCAGGGAAAAATCAGTTGCTTTCATACTGACATTCTAACACTAAAAGAACATGCATAAAATTAGACTCAATTGCTAAGATATTGCATAATCATAATATGCCTGATGTTGAGTCACTTTCAGTCGGTAGACTTCTCGATCAAGAAGAGATTTGCAGGGAGCTATTGGCAGATGATCCTGGTAATAGTGTCGCGGTTGTTAATCTACTAGCTGCTGGAGAAGATATTACAGAACTAGCAGATAGTCTAGGAGCGGATTTACTCAATAACATCTTGGGGGAATTTGGAATACGAGGATTGGATGATTATTGTCCTCCTACCATGCAAGTTACACAAGCTGGATTCAATGTACGTTATGCGCCTTTTCGACGCCGTGTTTCTAGTATTCGTCGGCCCGTCTGTGATTCTTTATTGGACAATTTCCAAGACTCAAACGGTTTTGTTGACGATGAGGAACTATGTGTTGGCTGTCCTCATCGTCGAATTCCACTACGGCAAGATACTGATCCACACTTGACTGAAGAGATTAGAATTAAGCAAGGCATTAGGCAAATATCTGGAGCTACAACTATGGGCGTAATGCTTACAAGTAAGCCAGTCATGCGCAACCATCTCTTGTTGACGACTGGCATAGAGCTTGATGAGCCTCCAACACAATATCTAAATACTGCTCGTAGTAATGAATTGTGGGATATAGCTCAAGCAAATAATGCGGTAATTGCATTCGGTTCAGCTGGTATATGGCATAGTCTTAAGAGCGATTTCCATGCCCACATATTTCCAAACGTTAAATCCATAAGTGACTTCCCCCTAATCAAGTTTGATCGTGATCAAAGGTCATATCCTCGCGATTATTTTAAAACAAACAACAAAGAACACTTGATGCTTGTTCTAGAACAAGCACAGACTAGGAGATGGACCCACTGCGTTATTTATGACGGATCAGCAGTAAACGGTGCCGCATATATACTCGTTAGTCCACCGAGCGATGCTGTAATTAATATCTCTGGAGTTTTAGACAATGACTGGGGTTGTCAGCGTATGATGGGTAATATTTTTGCTACAGAAATCGCTGACATGGAAAGAATAACAGATGATGATATTAATAACGTTCTTGGACATCAATCTGCGCTTGAATATGGTTTATGGGCTACAACACCAATAGGTCTTTTACAAGATAATAGTGATTGCGGCGAAGATTGTGATGATTGCAGGTTTGTTCTGGCGTCATAATTGACTTAATTACTACAGATATTGGTAGTTTTTTGTTAAACTCTCTTGTATGACTGCTCAAGAAGTGCGACGTGCTTATCTAAAATTCTTTACGGAACGCAAACATGCTGAGATTCCACGTGCACTGCTCGTGCCACAAGGCGAATCGGGGGTGTTGTTCACCGGCTCTGGCATGCAACCGCTCATCCCATATTTGCTGGGAGAGGAACATCAACAGGGTGTACGACTTGTTGATAGTCAGACTTGTCTGCGTACGCAGGATATCGAAGAAATCGGCGACAACCGCCACACCACACTTTTCGAGATGCTCGGCAATTGGAGTTTGGGTGATTACTTCAAAGAGCAGCAACTACCTTGGTTTTTTGAATTTCTCGTCGATGTAGTTGGACTTGATCCCAAAAAGTTGTATGTAACAGCCTTTAGTGGCGACGACGATTTTGATTTGCCAAAGGATTCAGTGAGTGCTGAATTATGGCAAAAGATGTTTAAGGACAAAGGCATTGATGCCGAGATTGCCGATATTGGTAGTGAAGAAGATGGCTACAAACGTGGTATGAAACCTAGCGAAAGGGTGTTTTATTACAATGCCAGCAAAAACTGGTGGGCACCAGAAGGTGAGCCATCCAAGATGAGCGTTGGTCAGCCTGGTGGGCCAGATAGTGAAGTGTTCTTCATGATTTCTGGTGTTGAACATGACAAATCATACGGCGAAAACTGTCACCCGAATTGCGATTGTGGACGCTTCATTGAAATCGGTAATTCGGTATTTATGGAATATGTCCGTACAGAAAAGGGTTTTGACAAATTACCAAAACAAAACGTTGACTTCGGTGGTGGGCTAGAGCGCATCGCCCAAGCGTCGTTAGATGACCCAGATATGTTCAAGATTAGCTTGCTTTGGCCAATAGTTGAAAAGGTTGAGAAATTATCAGGCAAGAAATACGCTGATGCAACAGAAGAAATGCGCATTATCGCTGACCACCTGCGGGGTGCAATGTTCCTCGCGGTTGATGGAGTGAAGCCAAGCAACAAGGAACAAGGCTATGTCATGCGTAGGCTCATGCGTCGAGCAATTCTAAAAGCTTTTAATTTAGGTGTTGAGCAGAATTTTGTCCAAGAGATTGCACCAATTATTTCTGGACTTTACAAAGACGATTTCCCAGAAGTCATGAAACAAGAGTCTGAGACAATTGCAATTTTGGTGCGCGAAGAAAAAGCTTTCAAACAGACCATACGCAAGGGCATAAAACAGTTTCAGCGCCTGGCAGAAGATGGCGAAGTGACTGGCAAAGAGATATTTACTCTATATGACACATACGGTTTCCCATCAGAACTAAGCGTCGAAGAGTCGCAAAAGCAGAATCTGAAGTTATCTGATAATTGGGAAGAAGAATTCAATGAGCATATGCTTGAGCAGCGCAAACGAAGTCAAACGGCAGCCAAAGGAACCTTCAAAGGTGGGCTTGGTGGGCAGACAATCCAGCATAAGAAATACCACACTGCTACTCACCTTATGTACCAGGCCCTGCGTCAAGTGTTAGGTGACCATGTTGTGCAACATGGCTCTAATATTACCGAAGATCGCCTACGATTCGACTTTAGTCATCCCGAAAAAGTTACACTGGAACAAATAAAACAGGTAGAAGACATAGTTAACGAGCAAATTGCCAAAGACCTCAAAGTTACGTGGCACGAATACCCGACCAAAGTTGCTAGGGAAGAAAAGGGCGCACTCGGTCAATTCGGTGATCGCTACGGCGATACGGTAAAAGTCTATAACATGCAGGCCGATGGTGCAGACAAGCCATTTAGCTTCGAAATCTGCGGCGGTCCACATGTTGATCACACAATGCAATTAGCCGAAGATGGTAAGAAATTCAAAATCCAAAAAGAACAGTCATCGAGCTCCGGTATCCGACGTATCAAAGCCGTGTTACAGTAATGTTATGTTCGACATAGCTTTAAAAAGCCTGTTAGCGGCAGTAATTACCGCAATCATTCTAATCATTGCTCGCTTCTCTAGTCCAGCGCTCGCCGGTGCAATAGGTGGTATACCAATAGTTTTCGCAGTTTCTTATGTTTTGTTAACCTTAGAAAATAAGGCTATAGCGAAAGACTTTCTCGTGGGGGGGTCTGGGGAGCTATTGCCGCCATTTTCTTTAGTATTTTTCTCATTTGGCTCAACTCAACATTTGTAAAAAGCCACTGGATCAATTTTGTCGTAGCCTATATCGCTTGCTTCTTTTTTGCGCTAGTACTTGTTCAGTTGACATCTAAATAGTAGCTAGTATCTAGTGATATACTGATTGCGTATGAAGAAAGTGGCTATTTTTGCGAGCGGTGATGGGACTAATGCTGAGGCTACGATTGTTGGACTTAATAATTCTGACGTCGCACGAGTAATGGTTGTGCTGACCAACAACCCAAAAGCTGGTGTTATTGAACGAGCTGAAAAGGCAGGAGTCGCGGTTGAAGTGATTGATCATATCTGGGACAAGTCTGATGACTTAACGAAGCTACTTGAGCAATACGATGTCGATATTATATTGATGCTTGGATATTTAAAGCTTATGCCGAGAGAAGTAATCGAGGCGTATGAGGGCCATATATTGAACCAACACCCCGCACTTTTGCCCAAATATGGTGGCAGAGGCATGTATGGACATTTCGTTCATGAGGCAGTCACGAAAAATCGAGACAACCAAAGTGGTTTTACTTTACATAGGTCATCACCCGTTTTCGATGAGGGTGAGATTTTACATCAGGAAGTAATTAACTTACCAGCAAACTGCTCAGCATCAGAATGTGAAAGATTAGTGCGAGCCCTAGAACACGAGAAAGTAGTTCCAGCTATCCGTGAACTGATCGAATCTGAAAAAATCTAGATGCCCAGGATAGCAAAAGTCCCAGTTTTTAAACAATTCTCAGAGGCGAGTAATTGTTGGGAGCGCGACGCACTTCCGATGTCGATTTCAGAGATATTTGGAAATGAGCAAGCTCCGTTGATGATTGAACTCGGCGCTGGTAGCTGCTATTTCTCTAGAGGCTTTGCGCAAGCTCATCCCGATTGGAATGTGATCGCAACGGATTTGAAACGCGATCGACTGTGGAAAGGCGCCAAACGCGCAGCCAAGGATAAGCTAGAAAATATCGCCTTCATCAACATTGATGTGGCAAAACTGGCTCAGCTCGTAACGAATCAGTCGGTAGATCAGTTATGGCTGACCTTTCCCGATCCATACCCCAAAGCTCGTCAAGCCAAACATCGAATGAATCAACCGGATTTTCTAAAAACGTATAAGAAGTTATTAAAGCCAAAAGGTACTTTTCATCTGAAGACTGACGATAGGAACTTTTTCACCGAAACAATCGAGAAGCTAGAAAAGCAGAAATGGATGCTTGAAATCATCGAACCAGATTTGCATCAGTCATCTCGAGAAGGAGATGAGCTCATCAGAACTCGCTACGAACAAGAATTCATGCAAGCAGGAATCCCGATTAATTATTTGTGTGCCACAAAATAATCCTTTCTTTTCCAAAGAAACAAAATAATGCCACTTTTACTCCAAAGTGGCGCAAACCACTGGGCGTCACTACTGCTTGATAGCCTCACTGTCAGAAAGCACAACGATTAAGAACGACTCCTTTCAGTCGGCCCGCAAGGGGCGAGTTCTTAATCTTCTATTGTGCTACTGACATTCGCCTTTCAGGCAATAGCTCCTGTGCCCAGACCCATCAATCTGTATCAGCTGAAAGCTGATTCTTCTTAGAGATCGAACATAAAGCACTTCCTGATGAAAAGAGTGTGAAATACACAATAGTAAGGATGAGACTTGTCTGAACGTAGCTAGTGGAGTGAGTTGTCTCAGCCATTGTGTATCTTTACAACGCCTGCGCACCGTAGCCTTGGCGAAGGTGTGAAATCATAAAGAAGTGTGTCCTGTTCGTGGCTTTTGCCTACCTTTTGCCACCAAAAGGTGGAATAGGTTTGTTTCTTTGGAAAAGAATGGCACTACTGCCAAAGGGCAGGTTCGGGAAACTTCGTCGGTACAAAGCATCATTAATTGGTTCTTGAAAAGAACACTGAATTACTAATTGAAATAGAGCTTTACATGCATTTAGGATGAGAGTATATTTCTTATGCATCTAAAAGGATAAATAATTACGTAATTATGCCACGAATTAAAGAATCACACGCCAATATACGCACGATCACTACTGTTGGGCAGAAGAGTCTGAGTATCACGATACCAACTACTATTGTGCGTACTCTGGGGCTATCAGCACACCAAAAGGTTATCGTACGACGCGAGGGTGACAGAATAATAATCGAGAAATGGGGGAAATAAAATGTTACACATTTTAGATAATAGAAAGAAGATAGTAGAAAAAGGACAACACGCGGTAAGCGCACTGTACAAAAACCCTGTAAATAGAGTGACTTCCTTTATCTTTTATCTTTTATCTCTTTTCTCATCAGAAAGCAGAGCTTTCTGATGTGTGGAATTGTTGGATACATAGGTGGTAAGTCAGCCACGCCGATACTTATTAATGGACTTCGACGCTTGGAATACCGAGGTTACGACTCTGCCGGTATTGCCACAATTAGCAAAGGTAAGACGCTAATTTGTAAGAAACAAGGTAAGGTAGCTGAACTAGACAAAGCCTGTGCCGATAGTGGATCAACAATTGGTATTGGCCATACAAGATGGGCAACACACGGAGAGCCAAGTGAGTTAAATGCTCATCCACATCAGGTTGGTGATATCACTATTGTTCACAATGGAATTATAGAGAATTATGCTGATCTGAAAGTTGAGCTCGAGAAAATTGGCTATGAGTTTAAGACCAAGACAGATACTGAAGTTTTGGCGGCTCTTATTGATAATGAGTATAAGACTGCAACCGATATCTCGCATGCTGTTCGCACGGCTCTCAATAAAGTTGCAGGGACTTTTGGCCTTGCCCTACTCAGCCAGAAGGACGAAGACCTGATTGTTGTTGCACGGCGAGGTAGTCCGCTAATCTTAGGCATTGGCGATGATGAATACTTTATTGCTAGTGATACGTCAGCAGTCGTTGGCTATGTGGAAAAAGTCATTTATCTAGAAGATGATCAGTTAGCTGTAGTTGCAAGAGACGGCTATGATGTCGTTGACCTGAACAACAAGGCTCAATCAGTCCAGCTGCATGATTTAGATCAGGATCAAGTAAAGGCCGAAAAAGAAGGTTTTGAACACTTTTTGATCAAAGAAATCCACGAACAGCCACAAGTAATTGCCGATACGATGCGAGGCAGACTACTCAAAGACGGCGAAGTCAGACTAGGTGGGCTTAACCTTGACGATGATGAACTTCGTGATCTAAAACAGATTATAATTATTGGTTGTGGAACGGCTTATTACGCTGGAATGCTGGGTAAATATCTGCTTGAACGACTGACAGGGATTCCGGTCAGTGTAGAAATCGGTTCGGAATTCAGATATCGCGATGCTGCTCTTAATCCAGAAAACACAGTTGCATTATTCCTAAGCCAATCAGGTGAGACGGCAGATACACTGGCTAGTTTGGCAGAAATTAAACGGCGAGGGATTCATAGCCTCGGACTAGTAAACGTCGTTGGCTCAACACTAGCGCGAGAAGTTGACGGCGGTATTTATCTCCACGCTGGACCTGAGATTTCAGTAGCGAGCACAAAAGCTTATAGTGCAATGCTCACAGCGGTAATGTTATTTGGACTAAAAGTAGCTCGACTCAAAGGGCTAGCAAGGTCAGAAGCTCTTGAATTTGCAGAAAGTATGGAGAGTTTACCAAACGAGATAAAACAAACATTGGGCGTTTCCGATGAGGCGAAGCGAGTAGCGTCCCAAGTTAAGGATATTGAACATACCTTCTACCTCGGTAGAAGCGATCTATATCCAGTAGCTCTAGAAGGCTCACTAAAGCTAATGGAAGTCAGCTATATCCATGCGCAAGGCTACCCGACTGGTGAAATGAAACATGGCCCAATTGCCCTGATTGATGAAGGATTTCTTTCGGTAGTACTACTCCCAGAAGACGAACTACTCTACGCCAAATCAATCAGTAACATAGAGGAGATCAAAGCGCGCAAGGGCAAGGTTCTCAGTGTATCATCGCGTCCACAACCAGAGCAGAGTGATTATCATTTGATTGTGCCTAAGGTTTCGCAATGGATTGAACCGCTAGTAATCAATGTCGCTCTGCAGTTATTTGCCTATCATATGGCAGTTGCCAAGGGCAATGATGTCGACCAACCCCGGAATCTGGCCAAATCTGTAACAGTCGAATAACAAACATTTATTTTCTGCTTACTGGCAGGGACAGTGTTCTTTCCAAGAACCAATCCATGTTACTTTTGACAGCAAAAGTTACTGAAAACTGCTGGGCTAACTGTTCAAGCTTGATGCATTCATTGTAAAGAGAGACAGCAGTCTGCGGAACTCAGTCGCCTATGGCTCCTTCGGACAGTCCTCGTCTATTAGCTGTCTCTTTTACATTCATGCTTCAGGCTTTCACTCAATGCCCAGACCCGGAGGCGCCATGGACAGCATCTCCTCTGGCTCTGCTGTTTTATTAATATTGCGATTAAGCGCAGGAAATACCGTATCAGTGCGAAGCACTGATCAACATCCAGGATGCCAGAGGCGTTCTGATCTATATGAAGGGTCTGGGCATAAGGAGTTTTCCCTGAAGAGTGAATGTAATTTTAACAATAAAAAAAAGATGACTCACCCTTTAGGGCGACTGCAAGGAGTCGTCATCTTGCATTGTTAATAATGACAATGAGCTCATCAAGAAGAACGACCGCCCAGGAGTTTGCGACACTTTGCGACTCAAAGTGTCATTACTTTGTTTCTTTGAAAAAGAAAGGATTGCTTACCGCCTATGCGGACAAGTTTTGGAGATCAAGACAATAATTGTTATGCTTACATTAAGTTATGCATCCTTCAATAAAATTACGGAGCACACGTGGCTAAGAAGAAAAACAAAAAGAATCCGTACGAACCAGATAGCGTTTTTTTCCTGAAAATCGTTCTGTATTTTATTCTCGGTGGAATTTGGGTGTATTTCAAAGATGTCTCAATCCCCGGAATTCCTGTTGGACTTGTCATCGGAATATTATTCGCTAGTCACGACCATTTCCAAATTGATCGAAAAGTAGAATATGCCATACTACTTGCCGCCGCCGTTTTGAGTTATGTCGCTCCAATTGGCCTAGTATTACAATTCTCTGCAAAAAACTTCATACTCTAGTTAATGAAGAAAAAGCTTTTGTTGTCTGGTTTGAGTTTTGTTATTGCCGTTATTGCAGGAATCATAACTGTATATATCGTTTGGCCAGATCCACCGAAACCAATTATGAATAAAGACAAGTCTTGCGAACGAGACTTGTCACTGTTCTGTAACAATGAACTAACAGATACTGTTCCAATAGAAGGTAAAGAGGGTTATCAGACAGAAAAAGCTGCATTTCAAATAAGTAATCGTGTTTTTTCATATTCGATTGAAACAAGAGGGGCGGTCAAAACAGATATTGAGTCTTTTGCTTCTAGCGTAGCAGAAACTTTAGCTGATTCCCGTGGATGGGGGCAAATCGCTAATTTCAAGCGTGGTCAGAGTACAAATTTCATCATCGTTTTAACCGAGGCCACGCAAGTGCCCAGTTTTTCGTCAGGTTGTAGTGCTCAGTGGAGCTGTCGTGCCGGCAATTATGTAATTATCAACGAAGATCGTTGGTTGGGGGCTTCAGATTCTTGGAATAGTTCTGGCGGTAGTCTGCGTGATTATCAACACATGGTAGTTTCCCATGAAGTTGGGCATTGGCTAGGGCACGGGCATAGTAACTGTAGTGGACCAGGTCAACTAGCGGCTGTTATGCAACAGCAATCTATTAGTCTGCAAGGCTGTAAATATAATCCTTGGCCTCTCGAAAAAGAACTGTCAGTTTTACGATAGAGTATCAAGAATAGAAGTTAAGTATTTTACTTTTCGATATATTTTCAGATATTTATTATTGACTGAGGTCTATCTGTTGTGGTAGAGTAGTTTGGTAGCTCAAATCTGTTCTACACTTCTCAAATTATAAAATCCACGTGGTTTTTATAAACTTAGTGTCTTGCGAAGGTCCGAATCTTTCGGAAACCACCATAGCACTGAGATTTTTTATTACAAGAGGCTATGGCCTAAACAAATGCAAGGGGATGTGCGTGAAAGCGTTGCTCGGACGTAAAATTGGTATGACTCAGATCATCGACAAAGATGGTACTGTTACAGGTGTCACTCTTCTTCAGGCTGGTCCGTGTACAGTAACTCAACTTCGCACCCTTGAACGCGATGGCTACGAAGCTGTCCAAATTGGCTATGGCGATGATAAGCGCATTAGTAAACCTCTTCTAGGACATACCAAAGCCGCTAAGGTCAAGCCATCGGTCATTCGTGAAATCCGCGACCTTGACTACGACAAAGAAGCTACCAAAATTGGTAGCTCTTTTAATGTTTCAGTCTTTGAAGCCGGTGATACAGTAAATGTTGTTGGTACAAGCAAAGGTAAGGGTTTCGCTGGGACAATCAAGCGACATAATTTTCACCGAAGTCGTAAAACTCATGGTGGTCAAGGAAATGTTCGGAAGCCTGGTTCAATCGGATCAATGTATCCTCAAAAAGTTTTCAAAGGTAAGAAAATGGCTGGAAGAATGGGTCACGATCGTGTTACTACAGAAGGTCTGAAGGTGGCTGTTGTTGATTCAGAAAACAACATTCTCGGTATTAAAGGTGCCATTCCTGGTCCAAAGCGCGGCATAGTTGTGATTAAAGGCCAGCGACAAGCTCAGGCTAAAGGAGCAAAATAATGGAAATTGCTTCATTCACCAAATCAGGTAGCAAAAGTAAATCAGCTCCAAAATTACCGAAAAATATATTCGGGATTGAAGTTACCAATCACCAGCTTCTTAAGCAGGCCTATGAAGTATATCTTGCAAATGGTAGAACGAATCTTGCAAAGACTAAGGATAGGAGTGAAGTGCGCGGTGGTGGAAGAAAGCCATGGCGTCAGAAGGGTACTGGCCGAGCGCGACACGGTTCTATTCGCTCTCCTATATGGCGCACCGGTGGTGTAACTTTTGGTCCTCAGGGCAATGAAAATTACTCTAAGAAGATTAGCGTTAAAGCAAAGCGTCAGGCGATTCGACAGGCCCTATCACTTGCGGCAAAAGATAAAGAACTAATCATAATTGATTCATTAGAATTTAAAGATGGTAAAACAAAATCCGCAGTTATGTTGCTGGAAAAGCTGGAATGTATCCGAAATACTGTTCTGGTTGTTGATGATAAATCAGATGAAGTTGTGCGTGCGGTAAGTAATCTGCCAAATGTAACGCTGATCACAGCAAAATACCTAAATGTGTTTACAATTCTGAATGCAGATCATATTGTCGTAACAAATGATGCTTTGAAAATTATTGAATCATGGCTTGGAGAGGGAGAAGAAAATGAGTAAAACCCTCCTGCTGAGTCCTAGAATAAGTGAAAAGAGTTATCTACTAAGTCAATCTCAAAATGTCTTTGTGTTCGATGTTCCCTTAAAGGCTAATCAAGTACAGATAAAAAACGCAGTTGAGGCACAGTATTCAGTGACTGTCGAACAAGTAAGAACGATGATTGCTAAAGGTAAGTCAAAGAAAACTGCCTTAAAACGGAAGCAACCTCGAGTTGGTAAGCGAATAGATGTTAAGAAAGCATACGTAACCCTAAAAAAAGGCGATAGTATTACAGTTTTCGAAACCGAGGGAGAGGCTTAACATGGCTGTTACATATTACAAACCAACAACTCCCGGACGTCGCGGAATGACTAGTGCAGACAAGAGTGAGATAACCCGTAAGAAACCTGTTAAATCATTATTGGTAGTACGAAAGAGTAACGCCGGCAGAAACAATCAAGGTCGTATTACTGTTCGGCATCGTGGTGCAGGGGTCAAGCGATTTGTCCGAATTGTTAGTAGCAATTTTCCAGACGGCTTCACTGCCACTGTCGAGGGAATAGAATATGATCCTAATCGGAGCGCCAACATAGCTTTACTCAGAGACGAAAAGAATAAGCCACATTACATTATCGCAGGTAACAAAATTGCTGTAGGTCAAACTATAACTGTTGGTGTCGAAGCTCCAATTGAGACTGGAAACCGTTTACCTCTAGAATCTATTCCTGTTGGAACAATTATTTATGATATTGAATTGACTCAGGGTAAGGGCGGACAACTGGTACGTAGTGCCGGAGCTCAAGCGCAATTGATGGCTAAAGAAAATGATTATGCTCAGATTCGACTTCCAAGTGGCGAGGTTCGTTTAGTTCACTTAAAGTGCCAAGCGACAATTGGAACTGTTGGCAATGTTCAGCATCAGAACATCAAATACGGAACAGCCGGTCGCCGACGACGAATGGGTTGGCGACCAAGCGTCAAGGGACGAGCAATGAATGCGGCCGATCATCCGATGGGTGGTGGTGATGGTGGTAAGGGTAGCTTGGGAAATCATCCAATGAGTCCTTGGGGACAGAAGGCACTTGGACTAAAGACAAGGCGTCGTAAAGTTACATCTAAATTTATTATCAGAACTAGACATCAGGCGAAAAGGAGACGAGGATGAGTCGTTCACTGAAAAAGGGTCCGTATATTGATCCAAAACTAAATAAGAAACTTGCTGCACTGGGTAGTGACGATCGAACTGTTATTAAAACATGGGCTCGAGCAAGCACTATTACCCCCGAAATGGTTGGTCGGACGATCGCAATACATAACGGTAAAGTTCATGTCCCAGTGTTTATTAGTGAGAATATGGTAGGGCATAAACTCGGTGAGTTTTCTCCAACACGTAAATTCCGTCGACACGGCGGAAAGGCAAAGTAGAAATTATGAATAACGTATCAGCAAAAGCTAGCAATATCAGAATATCGCCTCGCAAAATGGGTGTAGTTGCTGGATTGGTGCGAGGTAGAGCAGTGGCTGATGCGCTAATTATTCTAGAACATACCCCTCGAAAAGCAGCAGTCTCATTAACAAAAGTAATTAAAAGTGCCGCCGCGAATGCAGTCGCTAACGCCAAGCTCGATAGAAAAACACTACAGATAACAACATTACAGATTGCCAACGGTACATCTATGAAAAGATTCCGTCCAGCAGCAAGAGGCAGAGCTCTTCCATACAAGCACCGATCAAGCAATATTCTTGTTATTGTTAGCGGAGAATCGAAACCATCAAAGGCTAAATCTACAACTGACAAAACTTCTAAAGAATCGTCTAAACCAGATAAGAAGGGAAAATAACCATGGGCCAAAAAGTTAATCCAATTAGTATGAGATTACAAGTCAACAAGAATTGGCGTAGCAGGTGGTTTGCTCCAAAAAGAGAATATACTGCTTATCTGACAAAAGATCTTGAAGTTCGCAATTACATCGACACACAACTTGGTCGTCGTGCCGGAATTAATCTTGTTGAGATTGAACGATCTCCTAACATGGTTACTATCACAATCCATACAAGCAAAGCGGGTGTGGTAATTGGACGCGGTGGAGCCGGTGCCGATAAGTTGCGCAAAGATATTGAGAAAATCATCGACGGAACGGTCAGAGTTAATATCGAAGAAGTTAAAAAACCTGAGTTACACGCCAAGCTTGTTGCAGAAAATATTGCTCACCAACTTGAAAAAAGAATTAACTTCAGACGTGCTATCAAGCAGAGTGCAGCCGCTACCATGAGAGCTGGAGCAAAGGGAATTAGAATTCAGGTTTCAGGTCGACTTAACAATGCCGAGATGAGTCGTCGAGAAAAGGAAGTCCAAGGTTCGGTACCGTTACACACCATTAGAGCCAACGTGGACTATGCATTGGGTGAAGCAAAAACAAATGCTGGAATGATTGGCGTGAAAGTCTGGATCAACAAAGGCGAGGTGATCTAACATGTTAATGCCAAAGAAAAGTAAATACAGGAAGGCTATGAAGGGTAAAATTCGTGGTCTCGCAGCTCGTGGCAGTACTGTTGCATTTGGACGATATGGTTTGCAGTCGATTACAACTGAGCGAGTGAATTCTCGTCAAATCGAAGCTGCTCGTCGCGCTATGACAAGATACGTCAAACGCGGTGGAAAAATCTGGATTCGTATTTTTCCTCATCTACCTGTCAGCCGTAAACCAATTGACGTAAAAATGGGAAGCGGTAAGGGAAACCCTGAGTTTCATGTTGCAAAAGTAAGACCAGGAACAATTATGTTTGAAATGGATGGTGTTACAGAAGAGATCGCTCGTGAAGCTATGAGGCTTGCTAGTCACAAATTACCTGTGCAAACCAAGTTTGTCATAAAGCATAACCCAGGGGAGCAAATCTAATGAAACTCAAAGACATGAAGACCAAGACGCCAGCACAGCTTCAATCTCATATTGAGACTCTACGCACTGAAATTGCCGATGCTCACCGTGAGAAGCGTTCAACCAAGGAAAAGAATATTCATCAGAAGCGTAATACTCGTAAAGATATTGCTCGAGCATTAACAATTAAACGAGAATTTGAGCTCGACAACCAGGAGGAAGCGTAATGGCTAGAATACTAAAAGGAAAAGTCGTGTCAGATAAGGCAGATAAGACAGTCGTTGTTCGTGTTGATACCAGTAAAACACATCCTCTTTATCACAAATCGTATACGGTTTATAAACGCTACCAAGCTCACGATGAGAAAAATGAATCAAAAGTTGGAGATCTAGTCGAGATTACCGAAGGACGACCGATCAGCAAAACAAAAAGATTTAAGATCTCAAAAGTTGTTACAAAGGCTAAGGAATAGATTGAAATGATACAGCAAGAAACCAGGTTAAAAGTAACGGATAATAGTGGAGCTAAAGAAATCCTTTGTATTCGTGTGCTTGGAGGATCTCGTAGAAGATATGCTCGAGTTGGAGATATTATTACCGCTACAGTTAAAAAAGCAGCCCCTCAAGGTCAGGTAAGTAAGAAATCCGTTGTGAAGGCAGTAGTTGTAAGAACGAGGGACACAATCAAGCGTAAAGACGGATCAACGATTGCCTTTGACGATAATGCAGCAGTTATAATCGGTGACGACAAACAACCAAAGGCAACCAGAATCTTTGGACCGGTTCCGCGTGAACTTCGTGAAAAAGGCTACCAAAAAATTATCAGCCTTGCACCGGAGGTACTCTAATGTCTGATTATAAAATTCGTCTCAAAATCGGAGATAAAGTTCTTGTGCGCAAAGGTAAGGACAAAGGCAAAACAGGTAAGGTAGTATCAACTCATCCAAAGTTGAACAAAGTTACCGTTGAAGGAATTAATATTGTTAAAAAGCACCGTAAACCAGCACAAGGAAGACCGCAGGGTTCAATTGAAGAGATTACAAAACCAGTCTGGGTAGCAAATGTCGGAATAATCCATCCAACTGACAATAACAAGACTTCTCGAATTGGCTACAAAATAGAAAAAGACGGTAAAAAGAAGCGCGTATTTATTCAGGCCAACTATAAGGAGATCAAGTAATGGCTAATTCAACTACAAAAACTCTGACAAAATACGTCAATGGTCTTCGTAAAGATTTTGATGAGAAATATGTTTTGGAATTGCAAAAAGAGCTAGGATTAAAGAATATTCACCAAGTTCCTCGTATTGAGAAGATTTCATTAAATGTTGGGCTTGGGCGTGTCAAAGATGATAAGAGAGCAAGAGAAGCTGCAGCAAATACCCTTCTTAAAATAACAGGTCAAAAACCACTAGAAATGATGGCTCGTAAATCAATCGCTGGATTTAAAATTCGCGCTGGTCAGAACAAGATTGGTGTAAAAGTAACGATTCGTGGCGATAGAATGTATGACTTTTTAGCGCGACTGATTAATGTCGTGCTCCCTCGCTTAAGGGACTTTCATGGTGTTAGCAAGAAAGCTTTTGATGGAAATGGAAATTATAGTATAGGTATTAAGGAGCAGTCTGTATTTCCTGAAATTAGTTTCGAGGACTCAGCAATATCTCATGGATTGCAAATTAATATAATTACTTCAACCGATAATGATGAGTATGCAAAAGCATTGCTAGCAAAACTAGGAATGCCGTTTGAAAAGGAGAAAAAATAATGGCCAGGAAATCAAGTGTCGCAAGAGATAATAAAAGAGATTCAATGATAGCAAAGTATGCTGATAAGAGAGCTGAACTAAAAGCAGCCGGTGATTTAGAAGGTCTGGCCTTGCTACCTAGAAACTCTAGCCCGTCTCGTCATACTAATCGTTGCTCAGAAACCGGTCGTTCAAGAGCCTATATTCGTAGATTCGGCCTCAGTCGTTCTAGCTTCAGAGAACACGCTAGTAAAGGTGAAATTCCTGGTATAACGAAAGCCAGTTGGTAGAAAGGAAATTATGACAGATCCAATAGCAGATATGCTCACCAGAATCAGAAACGCGCTTGCGGTAGGTAAGACTGATGTTCGATTACCTTTTTCAAAGATTAAGAATAGTGTCGCCGAACAGATTGCTCGAGCTGGTTTCATTAATAAAGTGACTGTAGATAAATCGGGCACATTCCCAGAGCTAATTTTACAACTTCATACAGAAGGTCAACCGAGCAAAATTACTGATCTCGAAAGAGTTTCCAAACCAGGACGAAGGCTATATGCCAAATCCCAAGACATCCCACGAGTTCTCGGTGGTAGAGGTGTAATGATTGTCTCTACTAGTAAAGGGCTATTAACTGATAATGAAGCACGCAAGCAAAAAATCGGCGGCGAGCTGATCTGTAAGGTTTGGTAACATGAGCAGAATAGGAAACAATCCAATTACTATCCCAGAAAGCGTAGAGCTTTCTATTAGCGGACATACTGTTACCGTCAAAGGACCAAAAGGCCAGCTAAGTACCGATTTGTTGCCCGGCGTTACTGTAGTTCAAGAGTCTGGCGTCTTAACGGTTTCTCGTAGTAGTGACGACAAGAAAGTTAAGGCAGCTCATGGATTACTAAGAAGCTTAATTCAGAATACGATAACCGGAGTAACTGAAGGATTTCAAAAGATTCTTGAGGTTAATGGTGTTGGATTTAAGGCTAATGTTAGTGGGAAGAACTTAAAACTTAATCTTGGGTTTTCTCATGATATTGATTTTACGGCACCAGATGATGTCACGATTGAGGCGAAGAATAACGTCATTACAGTTACAGGTATTGATAAGCAGCGAGTAGGTCAGGTTGCTGCACAGATTAGAGCCTACAAAAAACCTGAACCATACAAGGGCAAAGGCATAAAATACAGCGATGAATACATTATACGTAAATCAGGAAAGACGGCGGCTTAGCATATGAATACTCAGATTAGAACCCAAGAACAGCGCAAGAGACGAACTATTCGTACTAGAAGTAACATTAAGGGTACTTCGATCCGCCCTAGGCTTAGTGTCATTATCAGCAATACCAATGTATATGCTCAACTAATCGATGACGAAGTTGGCAAGACTGTACTAGAAAGCAATTCTGCAAAAAGTAGTGCAAAAACATTAACAGATAAAGCTGTATTTGTTGGCAAAGAAATCGCTGAGCGAGCCAAGAAAGTTAAAATCAGTGAAGTTGTGTTCGATCGAGGTTCAAAGAAATTCCATGGACGAATCAAGGCTGTGGCTGACAGTGCTCGTGAATCTGGATTGAAAGTTTAGGATAAGGAGAGATATATGGATTATGACAAACCTCAGAGCGAGTTCGCAGAAAACGTTATCGCAATAGACCGAGTAGCCCGAGTTGTTGCTGGTGGTAGAAGATTTAGGTTTAGAGCACTCGTTGTTGTCGGAAACAGCAAAGGCCGACTTGGAGTAGGTATTGCCAAGGGAAGTGATGTACAACTTGCAATTGCCAAAGCAGTAAACGAGGCAAAGAAGAATTTAATCGATATTTCGCTAACAAACGGTACAATAGCTCACGAAATAACCGCAAAAGTAAGTGGCGCATCAATACTCCTAAAACCGGCTGCTCCCGGAACTGGCTTAATCGCAGGCGGTACTGTTCGCTCAGTACTGGAAGTGAGTGGGGTAAATAATATTTTGAGCAAGTCCTTGGGTTCAAGTAACAAGGTCAATGTCGCCTACGCTACTATTAAGGCATTGCAGGGTGTTGTCCCTAGGGAAGAATGGGTTACCAAACACGTAAAAGCAACTAGTGACACCAAAAAATCAAATGCTCAACCCAAAAAAGCAAAGGTAACAGCATGAAATTCCATCAGTTAGAAATCTCAAGTAAGAAGGATCGTAAAAGAGTAGGACGTGGTATTTCTGCCGGAGGTGGAAAAACTGCCGGACGAGGCACAAAAGGTCAGAATTCTCGTAGTGGTGGTAGGGTTCGCCCAGGTTTTGAAGGGGGTCAGAATCCGATTATAGCAAGGCTTCCAAAGCTTCCCGGATTCACTAGTCATCGTCCTGTCATTCAAGTAGTTACTACTGGTCAACTTGATAAGCTGAACGAAAAAGACATTGATAATAATGTTCTTAAAAATCACGGACTAGTTAAAAATGCATTTGCCTCTGTAAAAGTTGTCAATAATGGTGATTTAAATAGAGCCTTGAATGTAAGACTACAGGCAGTTACAGCGTCAGCAGAATCAATAATTACCAAAGCAGGCGGTTCTTTCGAAAAAACCCCTAAACCTACAAAGGCAAAGAAAGACAATCCAAAAGGTAAGAAACGAAATATGCAACGACCAAAAACAAGCGTAAAATAACGCTTAAGGATCAAGGGGGAAATAAACATGAGTTGGAAACTTATTTGGAAAGCAATCAAAACACGCGACATGCAGAAGCGTATGCTAATGGTCGCTCTCATCTTAATAGTATTTAGATTCTTATCTCATGTACCACTTCCTGTTGCAGATGCACCTCAACTTCGTGAGACACTGCAAGAGGTATTTGCAAACCAGCAATTACTTGGGTTTGTGAATCTTTTGTCAGGAGGAGCACTAGCTAACTTTTCAATAGTCTTAATGGGTATGGGTCCCTACATTAATGCGTCTATTATTACCCAGCTGTTAACCAAAATAGTACCGAGTCTCGAAAAACTACAAAAAGAAGGGGAACAAGGCCGAGCCAAGATTAATCAATACACTCGTTTGCTTTCCCTACCTCTGGCCGTTGGACAGGCGGTTGCAATGATTTTCCTATTGCGTCCATCAATTCAACAATACGGTGGTTTTGATATTATCGCAGGTGCCGGACCATGGGAATGGACATTGATGCTGTCAGCATTGGTGACTGGTTCGGTACTGCTGATGTGGCTAGGTGAGCTCATCAGTGAACAAGGTATTGGTAACGGAATAAGTATTCTTATTTTTGCTGGGATAGTCACACAGCTTCCTAGTGTCGTTAGCCAGGCTTGGTTAGTTATCACAGCCGGTGAAACATCGATTGACGTATTCGGCTGGTTTAACATACCTGTTGATGGGAAATATCTATTATTTGTTTCAATAGCTGCGATTGCCGTGTTAATTGTTACTAATCTTGTCGTTAAGCTTAACGAAGCCCAGCGTGTTGTAACTGTAAATTATGCGAAAAGAGTAAGAGGTAATCGTCAGTATGGTGGAGTTGAAACTGTATTACCGATAAAGATAATTATTGCTGGTGTAATACCGATAATTTTTGCAGTAGCTTTCTTAAGCGTTCCAAGTTTCGCTGGCGGAATAATGCAAGATAGAGGACCAGAATGGGTGCAAACAACAGGGAAGAAACTGATTGAGTGGTTCAACGTCAACGGGCAGGCATCTGTAACTGGCGGAGTACAAGCTGGTATTCAACAATCCAACAAAGCTCAAATTATATATCCGGTGTCGTATTTCTTCTTGGTGCTTGTATTTACTTTCTTCTACACATCAGTCGTCTTTAATGCTAAAGAAATCGCGGAAAATCTCCAGAAACAAGGTGGCTTCTTGACGGGGATCCGCCCTGGTGCGCAAACGGAAGCGTTTCTCAGGAAAATAGTGAACAGGTTGACACTTTTTGGATCAATAAGTCTCGGTTTGATTGCCGTTCTGCCTTTTGCTTCGCAGGCACTTATCGGTCTATTTATTGATTTAGGACAGTTTGCATCGGCATTTACCGTCGGTGGAACCGGTACTTTGATTGTAGTTTCAGTTGCTATAGAAACTCTCCGACAGATTGAATCTCGCGCCCTAATGGTCACATACGACGGTTAGCTATTCATAGCAAGTTTATTCGGTTGATTTTTAGGATATCCATTTAATCATCTAACCGCCGGGGCTGACGCTAAAAATACTTAATAACTTGACTTCATATAATTGCACGCTGTAGCTATGAATTCAGACGGAACCGAATAGCTATAATTTATGAAATACGAGAAATTCCTCTATTAGGCTAGTAGTGGGTAGTAGTTGATAAATAGAAATCTGCTCTATATACTGTATCTAGTTAATTCCTGTGCAAATGTAAGTCGCAGGTTAGGTATTTCTTACAAAAAAGCCTTTACAGTTCTACATCTGTTTGATACACTACTTCCTTGTAGTATGGTTAAGACTAAAGATGTAATCGAACTCGAAGGAACAATTGTTCAAGCATTGCCTGGAGCACAGTTCAAAGTAGAGCTCGATAACGGTCACACAATCATGGCACACGTTGCCGGTAAGATGCGCAAATACTACATTCGTATCGTTCCGGGAGATAAAGTAACGGTCGAGTTAACGCCTTATGATCTAGAAAAAGGCCGCATTACCTACCGTAAGAGTTAGAGGAAATAAGTGAAGGTTCAAGCAAGCGTCAAGAAAATTAGTCCAGATGATCAAATTGTCCGCCGTAAGGGACGACTTTATGTGATTAACAAGAAGAAACCTAAGCACAAGCAGAGGCAAGGTTAAGATGGCTCGAATCGCAGGTGTAACCATACCGACTGAAAAGCAAATCCAAATATCTCTTACTTATGTCTACGGTATAGGTCCGACAACTAGTAAAAAGATTCTAAATATTCTAGAAATTGAACCAACGATTCGGGTTAAAGATCTCTCAGAAGTAGATCTTAGGAAAATACGAGAATATATATCTGATAAATATACAGTTGAAGGAGAATTGCAGAGGGTTGTCAGCAACAACATTAAGCGGCTCAAAGAGATTAACAGTTATCGTGGCGAACGTCATAAGAAACGCCTGCCTGCTAGGGGGCAAAGAACGCGAACTAATGGACGAACAAAACGAGGTAAGAGAGTAGCTGTTGGTGGAGCGCAGCCAAAGGCAGCAACTAAGACTTAGGATTTATGATGACTGATGATACAACAAAAGCCGAGGCACCCGAAACTGAACAAACTGAATCTAAAGATGATGTTCAGATAGAAGCTAAAAAGACCGTTAAGCGACGAAAAGCAAAGAGAACAGTTGCTTTAGGTCAAGTTCACATCCAAGCAACATTTAATAACACTATTATCACCTTTACCGATACTAAAGGGGCCGCTTTGGTTGCGTCGAGCGCCGGGGCGTGTGGATTCAGAGGAAGCAAAAAGGGTACTGCTTACGCTGCTCAAATCGCAGGTGAGACGGCTGCTAATACAGCCAAGAGTCAGTATGGTGTACGCAAAGTGGAAGTTTTTGTTAAAGGAGTTGGGCTAGGTAGAGATGCGGCGATTAGAGCTTTGAGCAATGTTGATATCCACGTGACTTCAATAAGTGATGTCACCGGTATTCCACATGGAGGCGTTAGACCAAAGAGAGTGAGGCGAACTTAATTATGGCACGAGATACCAGCCCAATAACCAAGATTAGTAGGCGAGAAGGTGTGCCGTTACATCGTAAAGCCCATAAGATAATGATTAAGCGAACAGCTCCACCAGGACAGCATGGAGCTGGAAGATTTAAAAAGCAAAGCAACTACGGATTGCAACTACGCGAAAAACAGAAGGTTAAGAGAATGTATGGATTGCTTGAAAAGCAGTTCCGTAGGTTAATTACAGAAGCATCAAAGGAAAAGGGTCAAACTGGAGCTACCCTTATACAATTGCTCGAAAGAAGACTTGATAATGTTGTATTTAGGGCAGGATTTGCACCAAGTCGAAGAGCTGCACGTCAGTTAGTATCGCATGGGCATTTTACAGTTAATGGAAATAGGGTAGACATCCCATCAATTCGTGTTTCAAAGGGCGATGTTATCGCTGCCAGAGATAAATCCAAGAAATCATTTTATTTTACGAATATTGATGATGTTATTGGAGAAATAGAATCAGAACCAATTAGTTGGCTTGCGACGGATCGCAAGAAATTCATAATTAAGGTTACAGGATTGCCACTTCGCGAAGAAGCTGACGATCACATTAACGAACAATTAATCGTAGAGTACTACAGTCGGTAGTATAGAAGAGGAGTTGTCAAATGACGCACAAAATATTAACCCCAAGTCTAGTTCAAACAGATGAATTAGGAAATAACAGTACAACGTTTGTTGTAGAACCAATGCACACCGGATACGGTATGACGCTAGGAAATAGCCTTCGTCGTGTGCTTCTTAGTTCAATTAGTGGCGCAGCCATAACATCCTTTAAGATTGAAGGTGTCACTCATGAATTCACTACCATTGATGGCGTAAAAGAAGATGTAGTGGATATAATGCTTAATCTTAAGCAAGTTAGATTTAGAGTATATAGCGAGGAACCGCAACAGATAAGAATTGAAAAAACAGGTAAAGGCGTTGTAACCGCAAAAGATATTAAGAAAACTGCTGATTTAGAAATAGTTAATCCCGATCAAGTTATTGCCACTCTTGATGGTGCAAAAACTAAATTTGTTATGGACTTGATTGTCGAAACTGGTCGAGGATACTACACTGTAGAGGAACGGCGAGACTCTGATACACCATCAGATATGATAGCAGTTGATTCGCTTTACAGTCCGGTAGTCAGAGTTCGATATCGCGTTGAAAATACTCGAGTTGGTCAGATTACAAATCTCGACAAACTGCTACTAACTGTAACAACCGATGGTAGTATTACACCTCAGGACGCATTTGAGGAAGCATCAGCAATATTAGTAACACAATATCAGGCATTAGCAGGCTCAACCAAAGTCGCTGCCGCTCCAGCTGAAAAGCCAAGCATCGCTGCTCCAGTCAATGGCGAAGAAGATGCTTCTGAACTTACAACCCCAGTTGAAGATTTGGGACTAAGTGCAAGAACAACAAACGCGCTTGTTAATAATGAAATTCATACCCTTCAGGATCTAGTTACGCTTAATGATGGCGAGCTTAAGGAGCTTAAAGGGTTTGGAAGTAAAGCACTTGATGAAGTTCAAGACAAAATGCAGGAATTTAGTAGTTAGTAAGGAATTATATGCATCGCCACGGATACAAAGGTCGTAAATTTAGTAGAGACAGGGACGCTCGTCGAGCTTTGATGAAAAGTCTTGCCAGTAATCTGATTGAATCTGAATCGATGGTTACAACGCTTCCAAAGGCCAAAGAAATCAGACCGTATGTTGAAAAGCTTATAACCAAAGCAAAGACAGGTACGCTTCATGCAAGACGACAGATAATAGCTTCTGTTTCTAACGAAGAGACAGCCCATAAACTTGTTGATGAAATTGCACCTCTACTAGCAAATCGGGATTCAGGCTACCTGCGAATCGTAAAGAAATTGGCTCGAAGAGGCGATAACGCCCCGACGGCTTCAGTTGAATTCGTTGATGATCTTCAGGCATTGAGAGGTGGCATTAATGAATCAAAGTCAAAGGCAGAAAATAAACCTGAAGTAGCTGTTAAAGAAGCCAAAACAGCTGTAAAACCTAAAGAACCGAAGAACATTCAGAAGGTGAGTAAGAAATGAAAAAGGGCGTAAAAACTTTCAGTCAAAAACCTGCTGATGTTGTTCGTAAATGGTACGTTGTCGATGCAAAGGACCAGCCCCTTGGACGAGTGGCATCAGTAGCTGCCAAGGCACTAATTGGTAAAGACAAACCTACCTATACCCCTCATGTTGATGGTGGCGATTACGTTGTAGTCGTGAATTCAACATTGGTTGGAATTACCGGTAATAAGTTAGACGAAAAAGTCTATTATCGTCATTCTGGATATCCTGGAAGTCTAAAGGAACGCACTTTAGGTGAACAGTTAGAGAGAGATTCAGCCAAAGTTATCCAAGATGCAGTAAGTGGAATGCTTCCAAAGAATAAACTTCAAAGAGATAGAATGGCGAGGTTGAGGGTATTCAAAGATGAAACCCACGATCATACAGCACAACAACCGATAGAATTGAAAGTAAAGGACTAGAATATGGCTGAGACTAAAAAACAGTACTACTACGGACTCGGACGACGCAAAGAAGCGACAGCAAGAGCTCGTCTATACACCGGAGGCAAAGGTGTCATCACAATTAACGACAAGCCCGCAGCCGATTATCTAGCACATAATGAAAGTATGATGTGGGATCTAATTGCACCACTGCGAGTTCTCGAAATTGAGAAAAGTCATGATGTTAGTCTGCGAGTCAGTGGCGGTGGACCAATCGGACAAGTTGACGCTTGTAAGCTAGCCATGGCCAAAGCGGCTACAGTCCTAAATCCTGATTGGCGTGGTACACTCAAAAAAGCTGGTCTCATGAAGCGTGATCCACGGGTCAAAGAACGTAAGAAATACGGCCTTAAGGGTGCTCGCAAGAAAGAACAGTTCTCTAAGCGTTAATAATTAATTATCCAATACCGTATTTTCTATATTCACTAGCAATCCATTCCATTTCGCCGCGCAGTTTTAAAGTTCGCATGAGGTCGAATATATAAACACATTTATTGAAATACTTTTGAATATCTCTAAATTTATCAGCATCAGATTCTCCTGACTGTTGTATTCTTTCAAGACGCCTCAAGTCTGTTCGCAAATTACTCATTCTCTCAAAGGCTTTAATATACATTTCATCTTCGGTGAGTTGTTCGATTGATCGTTTTTCTCTACTTAGTGAAGCAGCTACTTGGTCAGTCATTGCTTTTTCTGCTTCTGTTTTTTCAGGTTTTGTTAAGCGTAAAATTGATTCTTTAATTTTTTGAGGCAAGAGTTCTAGTTGCTGGGCTGCATACGCAAGTGCTTCAGGATCATTCTCGAGCTCTTTCTCGTAGTCTTCTAGAGAATCGTGCAATAGTGAAACTATTATCCAGTCTTTAAAATTCTGCTGATCATCAAACTTACTAATATGTGCCAGCTTGTACATTAATCCGAGAGCCCCAGGCAAGATGTGACCCGTGAAGTGATCGGATTCACCGTTATCGCGTGATTGATTTTTATGAATGAACTGCGCGAGTTTGAAATATCGCTCAAACTCCTCATCCCACAATCCTGGCATTAGCTGTTCAGCAATACTACGAAATGTTTCGGGTGAAACGGACTCGGGTGAAATCACGATATTCTCAATATTTGCTACATCCATGTCTGCTACTATTTGAAGTACAGGATCAACACGTTGCAACTGCTCAATACGTGCAAGTGCTGAAAGGGTTTTGGAGTTCAATATAGATGCATCTTGTTTATCAAAAAAGTACGCCTTTCGACTCCTTAAATTGTCGATGTCGCTCACACAGTAGTTAATCAGTTCCCAGTCTGCATCTGTAGCCTTACCCTGTGCGCGATGTGCAAGAGCCCTAGAAAGATCATCAGCTCCATAGATGGCCTTGTACAGTGTGTGCGAAGCGCGTGTTTGGTTGTTTTCATATGCATCACTCGTCATAAGCTGCACTTCTACCGATGTGTATGTTCCGTCTTCCGCTGCGTAGCTAAACGTCATATGAACTGCCTCGTACTCTGTATTTCGCTTATTGTCACCAATAAATGCTTCAAAACGATCATCCAGTGATCTGGGATGGTATGCAACAAAACCAGCTTCTTCCAGTGACTCCTGTAGTTGACGCGCTTTTGCTATGACATCATCGCTAGTTAATGTGTCATCTACTATCACTCTAAATCCAATTCCATCAGCAGGCTCATGGTTGCGCACTGCCATACTATCGGCTCTAGATCCAGAGCTTTTTACGCGTGTCTCCTTCAGATCTCCAAAATCGTGCATATCACGAAGGGCAACTTTCAGTCGGTCAGTAACTTCATCGCACAGCGTAAGTGAGTCTAGTAACCTCTGTTCTGCTTCATCAAGAACGGCAGTGTCTTTATATAGCGCGCGGAGTGAACCGTCTCTAATAATATTTGCAAATTCTTCTAACCCTGCAAATTCTAAGGCGGGGACCCAATAGTTGAGTGTTTCATGAATATCTTGCCATTCCGATGCAGGGCGTGAAGTATTTGGCTTTCGTATATTATCGTCAAGTTCAGCTGCTTTTAAGATTAGTCCTTCTACATCATGGACTCTAAGATCATCGAGCAGTGTACCAACATCAGTAATCCCGACATTAAATCGCTTTACATTTGGTGTAACAGCGGAGTTAGAGTCTGCAATTGCGTCACGGACCTCACGAGCTATCGTTCGGGTGCTTTCATTATCTTGATTAGGGAATCGCTCTTCTATGTACTCACGAGTTTGCCTTGCATGACGGGACAGTCGCCGTAGTGGATTAGCAATTTGATCAAGATCTTCCCCGATTTTATCACGCCATGTCTCTGCGCGTTCTTCCCATTCATGCGCACTTACTGCGATTCCTATCGCATATCGGATTACTTCTTTGTCTGGTTTTTCACGAAGAACATCTGAAAGTAACGTCCAAATAGTTTCTGCCGCCGTATCAGTGTTGTCGAGTGCGTAAGCAACACCATCATGAATTTCAGCAGCCAATAACATCCCGTCATTGGTAAAGCCGCCTTCATCAAGTAACTCTTTAACACGTATTGCGTGTTCAGCATACCCGCGTTCTTCTTTGTCTGGAATTTCATCTAAAACGCCATTGACAGCAGCACCTAACTTAGTCAAGCTATCTATAGGAACATCGAATTCGACTGATGTTGCAGTATCCATAAGAGTGTTATATTATACAATAGATGAAACAAATTAGCAACAGTAGTAGCTGGCGATGGACTCTTGTGAAGCAAGGGAGTCTTTTTTAGTATTTTTTTCAAAATAAGAATTATAGCCTCCCTCTTGGGAGGTTTTTTAATATTAAATCAGTTACAGTATATGGAGTCATCATGAAACTTAGCACGAAACCACTACAAACAGATCTAGATGCGTTAACCCTTTTTGAGCAGCTCGTGTCACAACATGAGAACTGTTTTTTGCTCGAAACACTTGAAGATAAGGACCAGCCACAAACCAGTCATCAAAGTTATATTGGCATAGCTCCAAAAAGAGTATTTACCGCGATGCAATCAAAACTTGATATTGATGGAGTAAAAGTCACAACCGATAATCCTTTCTTTGAGCTCAGAAACCACCTTAAGATAGACAATAATCTTGACCCGGGGTATATCGGTGGGCTAGTCGGTTACTTCTCACATGAAGGTATACATTATTTAGAACCATCATTACGATTCTCATACAAACGACTTTTCCCTGACTTTCAGTTCGGGGAATACACTGATGGTGTGGTCTATTCACCGGGCGAACTGGTAAATTATTTCTATCAGGATGAAGACAGATCAGCTCAATATTTAGAAAACAACAGCCAAAAACCTAGCAATCTATCAATATCATTTGAAAAGGCAGATAAAACAGAATCAGAACACGCCGAAATAGTCGAGAAAGCTCGAGATGATATTCAGAATGGCCGTGTCTTTCAGGTGGTGTTAGCCAATAAGTATTCATACAAATATTCAGGCGATTTAATTAACCTATACCGAGAATTGCGTAACATAAACCCATCACCGTTCATGTTCTTTATGAAGTTTGGTGATTATGTAACACTTGGAGCTAGTCCAGAGCTATTGGCGCATACCAAGCCTAACGGTGATGTTTTTCTTGAAGCACTAGCAGGCACAATCAGACGCGGAGTAAATGAGTTAGAGGACGAGCGTCTGGCGACATCCCTACTCGCTGATGAGAAAGAAGTAGCTGAGCACAGTATGCTAGTTGATTTAGCACGGAATGATGTCGGGCGGATAAGCAAAATTGGCTCGGTATCTATAGAAAACTTAATGTATGTTAAGAGACTAAGTCACGTCCAACATATCTGTTCCATTGTTAGAGGCAAACTGATGACTGGTAAGGATATGTTTGATTCATTAGCCGCTAGTTTTCCAGCCGGAACTTTGAGTGGAGCACCCAAGATTGAGGCGATAAAGATGATTGCCGAGCTGGAAGGAGTTGAACGAGGACCTTACGGAGGTACGATTGGTTACTTTAGCTATAACGGAGATTCTATGCATGCGGTTAATATTAGATCAATTAGCGCCTTTAAAAATCAACTATTTTTGCAATCCGGATCAGGAATAGTTTTTGATTCAAAACCCCAGAGAGAATATGAAGAAATTAACGAAAAGAAAGAAGCCATGGACCGAGCCATTTCGCAGTTCTCAGTCGGAGAAGAGCGATGAAAAAGGTATTGTTGATAGATAATTTTGATTCTTTTACCTACAATCTGTATCAGTATCTTGGTGAAATTGCAGATTCGATTGTCGTTGTTCGGAACAATGAAATCCCCTTTAATAGGATTGAAAACGGTGAATTCACACATATCGTTATATCGCCGGGACCTGGCAATCCGACTGACTCTGAATATTTTGGTCAAACAAACGAAATTATCGAGAAATACCACGAACAAATTCCTCTATTGGGAATATGCCTTGGGCACCAAGGAATTGGCCATTTCTTTGGTGGTAAAATTGTCAAAGCACCTACAATTATGCACGGCAAAACATCTACATTTACTCACAGCGGTAGTGGGTTATTTACTGGCTTGCATGAAGAGATTAGTGTGATGCGATATCATTCACTAGTAGTGGAAGCGAAGGCTTTTCCTGATAGTCTGTTTATTGACGCGGTGGCGGAAGATGGGTCTGTAATGGCTTTTCATCACAATTCGTTGCCAGTCTTTGGAATTCAATTTCATCCTGAATCATTTCGAACAACTTCAGGTAAGCAAATTCTTAGTAACTTTCTAAATGAGGTTTGATAATGACTATAAATTCATATATTTCAAAGTTAAATCGCAAACAAAATATGTTGCGAGACGAGGCTACTTCATTTTTAGGACAAATTCTTGATGATCATACGATTGCAGATGAACTAATAGCTGAAGCTATTACCGCAGTTACAAATAAAGGAGCAACAATTGAAGAGATTCTCGGATTTCTCGATGCAATGCAATCAAGAATGATTAAACTCGATATTGACGACGGTGTAATTGATACATGTGGTACCGGGGGTGATAGATCGGGTACATTCAACATATCGACGGCCAGCGCCCTTTTAATCGCCTCAGACGGAGTGAAAGTAGCAAAACATGGCAATAGAAGTGCATCAAGTAAGTGCGGCAGTGCTGATGTTTTGGAAGAGTTAAACATACCAATAAATAATTCCCCAGCTGAGGCAATAAAGAGCATCAAACAACACAATTTTTGCTTTCTGTTCGCACAAGCATATCATCCATCACTCAAACGGCTAGGGGGGATCCGCAAACAACTTGGTTTTCCTACAGTGTTCAATATACTGGGACCACTACTGAATCCAGCTAGTGTAAATAGACAAGTAATTGGCACTTTTTCGGCTAAAAATGCAGAGAGAATAGCAGAAATTGTAGCTAAGCGAGGCACGTTGCACACCCTAGTGATTCGAAGTTTTGACGGCTTAGACGAAGCAAGTTTGTCAGACAGTACTCACATTATTGAAATCAAGGACGAAGCAGTGCGCGAGTATGATATTAGCCCTAATAATTTTAACCTCCAGCTGTCATCGGTAGCTGAGTTACAAGGTGGTGATGCCAAGACTAATGCTGATATCATCAGAAGCGCACTAAAGAAGTCAAATAATTTATCCGCTCATCAGAGAGTCACTGCACTAAATGCCGGTCTTGGATTTTATGTATCAGGGACATCAGTTTCAATTGACATCGGTGTTGAGCGCGCAATAAACCTTCTGCGGAGCAACAAGCCTAGCGAACTCCTAAAAAGACTACATTCAGATGGGTAGGATTCATTTAAAAATTTGTGGCGTCATGAATTCTGAAGATGCGACCAAACTAGCCGAGATGGGTGTTGATTATATTGGACTCAACTTTATAGGTGAATCAACTCGTAGAATTGAGATTGAAACAGCAATGGCAATTGTTTCGGCGTTGAAAGCTAGCACTGTAAAAACAGTAGCATTATTCAGGGATCAGCCGCTGGATTACATCACTGAAACAGTCAGTCGCGTACAACCTACTATGGTGCAGTTGCACGGTTCAGAACATCGTTCCTATATAAATGCAATAAAAGTACCTGCTATTAAAGCGGTGCCAATTGGAAGAAATGCGAGGTACGAAGAAGTCGAAGAGTACATGAAGCGATACTCTGTTGAATACTATCTTTTAGATCGAGAAACACAAGGTTTAGGAGAGGGTGTTGACCTTAAGTTGGCGAAATTACTTATTGATACGAATCAGCAAAAGATAATTTTAGCTGGCGGCATTACTCCAGACAATATTGACGAAATCTTGTCACAGGTACAGCCGTTTGGAATTGATATATCGAGTGGTATTAGAACGAAGAATCAAATAAACTTTACTAAAGTAGAACGCGTTATAAAATCAATTCGGAGTGGGTCATGATTCTCGATGAAATAGTTGAACATACGAAAGCAACGCTATCAAGGACGGCAACAAACCGTTTCAATGTTCTTTTCAGTAATCAAAACTGTGTGTTGGTATGCGAACTGAAAATGAAGAGCCCATCTCACCCTAGTCCGTTTCTTGACGATATCGATACCGTGCTCCGAGATTATATGTCTGGAGGTGTTGATGCAATTTCTGTTGTCACAGAACAACAATACTTTGGCGGAGATACACAAATGGTCCAGGAAGCGAGGATTTCTAATCTGCCAGTGCTTCGTAAGGATTTCATTTTGGAGGCTCGTCAGATTGCTGAGGTTCAAGCAGATGCAATTCTGTTAATTGCTCGCATTGTCAGTCAAGAAACTCTGAAGGAACTAGTTGAAATATGTCTAAAACTCAATGTTGAGCCTGTTGTAGAAATTCACGATGATGCGGATCTACAGAGCGCACTTGACAGTAGTGCTAATACGATTGCTGTCAATGCTCGCGACCTGCAAACCCAGAAAATCAACCAATCGAAGGCGCTTGAATTGTTATTAAAGATACCAGGAAACAGGACTAAGCTGCTTTTTTCTGGAATTACCACGCCCGAAGATATAGTAAATGCACGCGAACATGGTGCTCAGGGCGTTCTCGTGGGCACAGCAGCGCTTGAAGCCACTAACATAGTACAATTTGTACACTCACTCAAAGAGGCTTGCTCGTGAGCGCTCCAGTGTATTTTGGTTCATACGGAGGTCGTTATGTTCCTGAAATGTTGCAGAAGACCCTGGCTGAACTTGCGAATGCATATGACGAGCTCAAAACTGAAGATGGCTTTATCGAAGAATTACTCGAATTGCAATCACAGTATAACAATCGTCCAACACCGTTAATTGAGGCCCGCCGGCTTAGTGAAAAGCTTGGTGGTGCGCGTATTTTACTTAAAAACGAAGGACTCAATCACACAGGTGCACATAAAATCAATCATTGCCTCGGCCAAGCTCTTGTTGCACGCCGCATTGGTAAGACAAGGCTTATTGCTGAAACTGGAGCCGGACAGCATGGTCTTGCTACGGCAACGGTGGCAGCAAAGTTCGGCATGGAGTGTACGATATACATGGGAGCGAAGGATATTGATCGTCAGCGACCTAACGTTCTACTCATGGAGCTACTTGGTGCAACTGTTATTCCAGTCACAACGGGCGCTCAGACACTAAAGGACGCTGTTAGTGCAGCTATCCGTGATTGGATGAAGACTAGTGAAAACACACACTACGTCATTGGCTCTTGCCTCGGTCCAGATCCATACCCGCGTATGAATCGAGATTTTCAAAGTATTATAGGTATTGAGATCAGAGGACAATTAGAAGATTTATACGCTACAGCACTTCCTGATGTTATCGTTGCTTGTGTGGGTGGGGGAAGTAACGCACTTGGTGCGTTTTATGATTTCCTCGATGAGGATGTTGCTTTAATTGGAGTAGAAGCTGGAGGCAAGAGTAAGAAAATTGGCGACAACGCTATTCGCTTGCCAGGGGCCAAACCTGGTGTGTTTGAGGGATACAAATCCTATTTTTTGCAGGACAAGCTGGGAAATAGCGCCGAGACCCACAGCATTTCAGCTGGACTTGATTACATTGGTGTTGGACCGGAGCTTGCTGAACTCTATGACAATAAGCGCGTTCACTTCGTGTCTGCAAGCGATAAAGAAGCCCTAAATGCAGTAAAGATATTGGCTGAAATGGAGGGCATCATTCCAGCCATGGAGTCTGCTCATGCCGTTGCTCATGCTATTAAAATTGCGCCTGAATACAAGGTTGATGATGTGATTGTTGTGAACGTGTCTGGTCGTGGAGATAAGGATTTGTTTATTTTGGGAAGAGAATTGGGTGATGATAAATTTAGAGAGTTTTTGAAGAGTGAGGGTTCCCTATGACTCGACTTATGACGCACCTAGTAGTGGGTAATCCCAGCATGGCTATAACAAAAAGGTTTATCAATGAAATGATTGCCCGAGAAGTGTCAGCGATTGAGTTGCAGATACCTTTCAGTGATCCGATTGCAGATGGGCCCGTATTGATGAAGGCCAATGACAACGCAGTAGGGAACGGCGTGTCAGTTGATGAGACACTTAAGCTTCTCTCTAGTCTGACAGTCCATAAAACTAAAATCTACATTATGAGCTACCTCCAACCAATACTTGCGTATGGGGCATCGAAATTCTTTGAGAAGGCAATTGAGCTTGGTTGCAAAGGTTTTATTATCCCCGATTTACCTTTCGATGCACCAGAAATGATTAGCTTCATCACAGAAGAACCAAGCTTGAAACAACTTATTGTGCCAGTGCTCTCACCAGAAATGCATATTACTCGGATTAGTGAAGTTTTTGAAGCGCTAGAGCCAAATCTGGTGTATGTAACAGCTAGACATGGAATCACGGGAGACAGGACAGAATCAGTAACAAAACATCTCACAGCACTTATTGGACACGTTCGTTCACAGTGTGATGCTCGGGTTGCAGTCGGATTCGGCATTCAAACAGCAAATGACGTTAAAAGCGTCCTAGAAATAGCCGATCTAGCTGTTGTAGGTTCTGCTCTAACCACTGCACAAAACGAATCAGAAGCAGCTGCGGTAAGATTGCTGACGAGTCTCGTTAATGCAGCTGAAGAATAATGTGAGTATAATACTTACTAATGTCTACACGAATACTTACAGGATTACGCGCTAACGGAGAATTACATCTGGGAAACTACCTTGGTGCATTGCAACCGATGGTGCAATTACAGAAGAATCTGGCTGACGATCAGGAGTTCTTTCTTTTCGTACCAGACTTGCATAGCTTCACGACTCCAATCGATCACGATGATTTGTACGAAAATGCGATTCAGAATGTCCGTCTTTATGTTGCTTCCGGAATCAATCTTGAGCACGAACGCTCCCTAATGTATCGTCAGAGCTTCATATCAGCACATACTGAACTGACTTGGATTATGAACTGCTTCACATATTTTGGTGAAGCCCAAAGAATGACTGAGTTTAAGGATAAGTCGGAAAAACTAGGGCATAAAGAAGTTAGTGTGGCGTTATTCGACTATCCAGTTCTTATGGGAGCTGATATTTTGCTATACCACGCAAAATACGTTCCGCTTGGTGACGATCAGAAACAGCATATTGAGCTAATAAGAACAATTGCGGAACGAATGAATGGTAAATTCGGTGAGATTTTCACAGTTCCCGCTAACTGGGAAGAACAACAGAAATTTAGCAAACGAGATGTCAGTATTCGTATTCGCAGTCTGGCTAACCCTGAGAAGAAAATGAGTAAAAGTATAGATGATCCGCGCGGTACGATTAACTTGCTAGATGACCCATCAGAAGCTGCCAATAAAATTATGAAAGCCGAAACTGACTCAGATGGATTCATTACATTTGATATGGAAAAAAAACCAGGCATCAGTAACTTGCTTCAAATTGGTGCAATACTTGGTGATGAGAATATCTATGAATATGCGAAGAAATGGCATGAGCAAACAAAGTATGGCCCACTTAAGACCGAGGTTGCAGAGCGAGTGAAGATGTTTCTAACAGGGCTTCAGGAACGATATGAGAAGACTGATTCTGAAAAGATTGAACACTTACTTGAAATCAATGAAGCTAAGGCGTCTGCTATTGCTGAAGAAACACTCCGAAGGGTGCAAGAAGCCGTTGGTCTACGACGAAAAATACAGTGAAAACCACTTCTATCGGTGTAATCATTGAAGAAGAGTTTGCTAGAAAGCGAATCGACGTAGTATTGGCTGAATTATTCCCTGAAATATCACGCAGTCAGTGGCAGAAACAAATTGAGCTAAAACGTGTCTTTGTGAATGATGAAACAGTCAGCACAAAACAACTCCTTAAAGAAGGTGATGCATTAACTGTGGTACAGGAAACCACCATGAAAGCTCATCAAGTCATCCCGATTATCTATCAGGACGAAAACGTTATTGTAATCGACAAGCCGGTCGGTGTATTGGTCCACGCCAAGGATGGACTTGACGCGGAAACTACAGTTGTCGATGCACTTAGAGATTTACTTCCTGATGAAGATATCAATCGGCCAGGAGTTGTACACCGGCTAGATCGTGACACCAGCGGCATCATGATATTGGCGCGAAACTCCGAAACAAAAACTTACCTCCAGAAACAGTTTGAAAATCGTTCAGTCCATAAATCATATGTAGCTGTTGTTGCAGTAACCCCTAAAGAGTCTGAAGGTGTGATTAAATGGCCCATTGAGCGTAATCCAAAGAGGCCTAATACATTTAGAGTCGGCATGCATGGCAAGCCAGCAGAGACATATTACAAAGTTTTGGAATCAAAAGATGGCCGAAGTTTAATTGAGTTGCGCCCCAAAACAGGAAGAACACACCAGCTGCGCGTTCATTTAAAACATCTTGGGCACCCAATTATGGGAGACCGGTTTTACGGTGGTGTCACGTACGAAAGATTGATGCTTCATGCCAAGAATCTAGAAATTAGCATCGCTCACAATGACCGCAGAAAATTTACAACTGAAACACCTACTGGATTCACGCTATAATTATTAAATGATAGAAATTGAAGATAAAAATATTTTGCGATTAATTCGGGCAAGTAGCCTAAGTAGCACACAGGCGTTCTTATTGCATGGTTCTTCAAGAAGTAACATTGCCTACGCTGCAAAACTACTTTCCGAAATGCTTCACAGCTCGAATTCTAATTCAGATAAATACAATGATGCCTACATATTTCCTAACGAACGAAACGTAATAACCAAACAAGATATTAAAGAATTACTCATTAAGTTAAAGACCAAACAAACAACCAATAAGAGGGTAATTATTGTGCAATCTGCACACTTAATGAGTGAATCAGCAAGTAATGCTCTACTCAAGGAACTAGAAGAACCAGGCGACAATACAATATTCATTCTATGTACCACAAAAATGTATTTACT
>WPCK01195683.1_pt1 | contig 64397 bp, 68 predicted proteins | sample 5399851 | NCBI WGS metagenome assembly WPCK01 (sample SAMN12869471, study PRJNA574797) | sludge metagenome | isolation source: wastewater treatment of pH11 | place: China:Beijing | collected 2019-05-20
GTAAAATCTCTTGCTTATTGATCAAATCAATCACCACTTTCATCTCCCCACATGATTTGGAAATTAATCCTGTGGGTTTATTATATCAGTGGGGGAATTTTCAGTTGCGTTTGTGGCCCAGTTTTAGATTACTATATACATTGTATGACCTAGCACTTCCGATATAACAGGGAGTGGTGTTTTCTTTTCTAGAAGAATTCCTGCCAAACTATGACGTAATGCATGTGGACCATGCTTCTTATTTTCTATGTTCTTAATACCAGCCTGCTTTAAATAAAATGAAACAATACTATGAAGAGTTGGCTCCTCTAGTTTGTCATATGGTTGTCCCGACCTTAAAAATAAATAGGGAAGGTCTGAGTTGGGTCTTCCATATTTTAAATAATCGATAATGGCATTCCCAATTTCAGTAAGGATCGGAAGATCAATGTGCTCTTTTGTCTTCTTCTGAACGAGGCGGATTGTATTAGTCTCCCAATGAATGTTTTCAAACTTTAATCCGCAAATATCCGAAGCGCGCAACCCAAGCCTTGCGGCTAATAGTATCATTGTAAAATCTCTTTTTCCTTTTGGGTTGCCTCTATCAACGGATGCTAAAAGGTGATTAACTTCATCTTTTGTATAAGTTGTTGGGAGGCGAGCTTCTTTTTTGTAACTACTCTTAGGAACTAAATAAGTCAGATTATTGTCTAATATGCCATTATCAAATAAATACTTTAAGAAGCCTCTTAAGGATGAAAGCATACAGTGAATTGTCGATTTAGAATAATACCCCAACCCATTAATAAATTCTAATATATGGTGATTATTTAATTGACGAAAGTCCTGAACTCGGTTTTTTTCAAGAAATTCTAAGAGTCGGTGAAGATATAACTTATTATTATTTATGGTGTCATCTGAGGCTCCTTCAGATTTTCTATAAGTTAAATAATCCTTAATAGCACCTCCGACTTCTCCATCTAATTGGTACTTTTTTAGGATAGATCTAAATTTAACACTTCCAGTATTTTGATATTCAGTAAGTGCATTTGCACAGCGAATTAAATCCTTATCCGTCCTATCAAGTTCAGAAAAGAGCCTTGTCCCTTGTATTTTATTAATAAATGCATCCCCGACCTCGGCACCGTACAATTCAATAGAATTTTCTATCATGAATTGCTCAATTAAAGCCCAACCTTTTTGGTAAAATTTAATTCTTTTTTTGTTATAAGAGAGGCTAGTAAAATATGCTTCAACTTCTGAAGCAATTTTTTGAATCGTTTGTTGCTCACCTTGTTTCATCATCATTGGGTCCCCCTATATTTATTAGGCAACACTGCCTAATAAAACAATAGGGTGATAATGTAAAGTAAAACAATAAAAATTTATTAAGAAATATAGGCTTTATTCCCTTACTTTACATAATCATTTACTTTCCATAACCCTTGTTATGCAAAGCTTTACATAAAAAGGGCAAAATTGAGAGGTTCAATAGAGTCATAGATTCATTCATTAGTGAAGCTATCATCGAAAAGCCGAATACCCTGGATCGCCTGAATGAATTATTCCAGGTTTGGCTGACTGAGTGTTACCAGAATAAGCCCCATTCTGCACTTGGAGAGAAAATCAGTCCAGAAACTGCATTTCGTACAGACAAGAAAGCGCTTCGGTTCATTGACCCAGAGACGTTGAGCAATGCATTTCTACATTGCGAGACAAGAAAAGTCGATAAATCAGGGTGTATCAGTTTCATGGATCAGAAATATGAAGTGGGGTTGACATTTATTGGACGTCAGGTTGAAGTAATCTATGATCCTGCGGATATTGAGGAACTTACCATCGAATTTGAGGATTATACTCCTTGGAAAGCCAAGAAGCTAGTGATTGGAGAAAGATCTGGGAAGCGTCCCGCATTACCTGAGCACCTGCAGGTGCATGGTGTGGACTCTTCAAGACTATTAAAAGCAGCTGAACGAAAGAACCAGGAACGTAAAATCGAACAGAAACCTGCAGTTACATTCCGTGGCGTTTGGAAGGAGAATGATTCGCGTGTTTGAGGCCTTCTATGAAATGGAGAACACACCTTTCGCTAGAGATTTGCCAACTGACCAATTGTATGCTTCATCCATGATGCAAGAAATCCTTGGAAGGCTAAAATACACGGCTGAAAGACAGCTTTTTGCCGTGCTAAGTGGTGATAGTGGTACGGGGAAAACGACGACAATTCGTAAGTTTGTGGACAAATTGGATAAAGGCAAATTCCATGTTCTTTATCTGTCAGACTCTAAATTAACTCCTCGTCATTTTTACAAGGGGCTATTGGAACAACTAGGCTCAGAAGCTAAGTTTTATAGAGGGGATGCCAAGCGGCAGCTTCATCGTGAGATTGAATTAATGAAAGGTATACGAGGACTACAACCTGTAGTGGTAGTGGATGAAGCTCACCTTCTGGATCGGGAAATGCTTGAAGAGGTCCGTTTTCTTCTTAACTTTAAGATGGATTCGCTAAGTCCGATGGCACTTATTCTTGTCGGTCAAAGTGAATTGTGGGACCGACTACGATTACAGTCATACGCAGCCATACGCCAAAGAATTGATATCCAATTCCAGCTAGGACATCTTGATCGTGCTCAGGTCGAGGAATATGTTAGTAGGCATCTCCGATATGCAGGAGTTGAACAACCAATCTTTTCAGATGGGGCAATTGATGAAATTCATCGGTTCTCTGGTGGTGCCGCAAGGCTCATTAATAAACTCTGTACACATAGTCTTCTGTATGGCTCACAAAATGGGCGCAGGATCATTGACGATCATATGATCAAGCAAGTCATCCAGGGGGAACTTTCATGAAAACCCGTTGGAAAGAGATGAATTATAATTCAGATTTGGAATGTTGGGTTGTGTTTTTGGGAGAGAATTTAGGTTATAAGATGCGGTGTGGAGAATGGTTTGATCTTAATCTAGGATATGGACGAACTCTATCTTGTCGCTTGGAACTTGGCAGAGACTGGTATATCCTAACTGGCCGAAATGAGGTAAGGTTTTACCTTAAGAAAAATGAAACGTATCAAGTAGATTTGTAAAATTAAGGGGAAGCAAAGAATTGCTTTCCCCTTCGTTTTGGACACTGTTTCCATCAGTTTTAGGACAATTAGCGCCATCAAGTTCCAGACAATGTAGAACGTCATTAACACTAGTGCAATTAGGCAACTCTACAATATGTTATTATTGCTTTTTATTATTAGGGATCGTGCGTTTTTCAGTAACCGTTTCTTTAACAGAAGAATATATTTCGTCAACGATCTCTTTGATTATGACTCCTTTTTCCTTATTTAAGCCAATTTCAAATTTTAAAAACGATGGTAGCGAAGGAAGTTTTTCGCCTCTTTCTACTTCTCCGATATACCTAGTACTTAAAGTAGATGAACCTGATAGATCCTCACGTGTCATTTTACTAGTTGCTCTAAGTTGCCGGATATAGTTTCCGACCTGCCTTTTATTTGACATAAAATCAGTCCTTTTCTTTCAAGTAAAGTAATTAAACTAGTATTTCAGGGTAGAATTACCCTAATTGCCTGAGAAAAGATGTCTAATCTGTGTCAGTTTTGGAAATGGTGAAATGGTGCCTGTCACCACCCGAAGTTTGTCGAAGGTTACTAGTTTGTAAGAGTTTGTTTAGATATATGAGGCAATTTGAAGGGGATAGTGCGGGAAATTAGTGCCTATTTATTTCGGGAAGGGCTACTTTTCACTTTCTACAATTAATCTGCAAAATTTGTATGCTCATGGTAAGATATTCATAGTCCTAGAAAATACTATCGACTTGGAGAAATGGGTATACATTTGTTAGGTTCGAGAACCAGCTAGGATCACACGCTTAGAAGAAATCAATTGTTTATAGGGGGTTTAAAATTGAAACATTTTAGTAAATATTTCTTTTCAATAATTATAATAGTTTCTCTGCTATCTCCTCAATATGCCAGTGCATATAAAGGAGAACGGATATGGGTTGTTATTGATGGTCAGTATATTGCACTTGATACTGATCCTATACTTCGTGATAATAGGGTTTTAATTCCTTTACGGGGTGTTTTTCGAAATCTAGATGCTGAAGTAGATTGGGACAGTAAAAAAAACACGGCTACTATTACGCAAGGTAGGATAGTTATTGAAGTTACTGTTGGAAGTAAGATAGCGAAGGTTAATAACAAAGAAGTAATGATTGACGTACCGCCTTTACTACATCAAAACAGAACCTACGTCCCTCTCCGGTTTATTACCGAAGCTATCGGAGCTGAAGTTAAATGGAATAGCAGTTCCCGTGAAGTGAGAATTACATGGGAAGGTACTCCTCAATTTAACAATAGATTTCCTCAAACGGGTTCAGTAATAAAAGGAATTAAAATGGGGGATTCTTTTTCGAAGGTTTCCATTGTGTTTGGAAAGGAAAAAGATAAAACGAAAAGTCGTCACGGATTCGATTGGTACCATTATTTCAACGATGATTATTCCGATTATGCTCAAATTGGAATAAAAGATGGAAAAGTAGTAGCGATGTTTCTTAATCATCCGAATTTTAAAATTAACGATAGTATTTCTTTATATGATTCTAAAGATAAAGTTAGAAAAACTCTCGGTTCTCCGACGCCTAATCAATCAGAAAGTGACTTTTTTGAACTTTCCGATTCGTACCTTTGGGTGCTTTATGATAAGCATGATTTATATCGTGCAACAGGATTTAAACTGATTGGTAAAGAAATTGAACGCACGCTCTTGAGAAACTATGCTAAAGGAACTCCAGAATTAATGAGTAGCTATGAACGAGAAATGTTTCACCTTTTAAATGCGATACGCTCTCGTAATTTAGTTCCTATTTTATCCTACAACCCTGATTTAGCGAGAGTTTCATTCGCACATAGCCTCGATATGGCAACTAATAATTATTTTGCTCATGAGAGTCTAGACGGACGTTCCCCTGGCGATCGTATACGAAATGCGGGGATTGCATTTAGTTTATCCGGTGAAAATTGTTCAATGGGTTATTACTCAGCAATCTTCTCGATGAATGGTTTAATGAATTCATTAGGGCACCGTAGGAATATCCTGAATACTAGTTTTAAAGAAGTTGGAATTGGTGTTGCTTTCTCTTCTAATCAAGTCCCTTATTATACTCAAAAGTTCCTGACAAAATAGAAAGAAATGGTGCCTGTCACCACCCGAAATTTGTCGAAGGAATTAGTTGTGAAATTAGTGGCTGTTTGTATACTAAAGCACAAAGAAAAACACACTGTGGCGTAGGAAGTAAAGGTTGCCAAGAGAAGTGTCCCAGCACTTCTCTTTTGGTATATAGCTGTTGTTTAGTAATTTATTTTTTACTTAAAGAAAGTTAGAATGTTTAAATCAGGCTGTTACAAGAAAATATCACTGTGACACCCGAAGTTTGTCAAATTTTGACGAGAGAAAAATAATGTTTGATTACTATAGAATGATAGTTAAGGGAACGGGCGTTTGGTATAATTAAGAGGCAACATATAAAGCGGATGGGCGGTTGGCCATCTCCCGAAGGGAGGTGGTAGTAATGGTGACTTTTGAAGCAGTGAATATGGCAATACAACTATGTACGTTATTTGTAATAACAATAACTGCTATTGTAGCAATAATCACACTCGTCACCAATAGAAAAGAGAAATAACCGCCCCCAGGACCAATGGATAGGTGGTTATTTCATAGATAAACATAAACGTACATTAGGTCAGCCGCTCTTCATGCGGCATGTATTGTAATGACTGAGCGTTCTAGCGCTCGATCACTTTTTATTTTGTATAATTTCTATCTTTAGTATACATTACTAGTTACGATTAAAGCAATGTAGAAATGGTGCCTGTCACCACCCGAAATTTGTCGACTTAAAGAAATGTTAGAATGTATAAATCAGGCTGTTACTAACCGATCATTCACCCAAAACAAGTCAGTTGTTTGTAGATATTAGCAAATAAAGGTTTGACAGCTCTTGACGGTTATTTTTATAATGAAAGCAAGTAATTAATTCCTCTTCATCTTCTTTACCCTCTGCTAGTTGTATAATATTCCAATGGTATTTTCATTCCTTATCTTTCATACTTCAATTTAATAGGAGGCGTATGTTGTGTCTGCAAAGGTTAATAGTCTTGATCTAAAAGGCTTGGAAGGCTACTTGGTTCAGGTGCAGGTTCAAGTGATGGAAGGGATGGAAACTTTCATTATTGTTGGTTTGCCTGATGCCTCGGTGAAAGAGTCTCGTGAGCGTGTGTCTGCTGCGTTGCATTGTATGGGCTATTCATTAGTCACTGGACAAAAAATAGTGGAAACAGATAATGTTAAAGGTGCCCTTGACCTTAGACAAATCATTGGACAACAGTTTGCCAAGCGGGTACTGGAGATTGCGGCAGCTGGTGGCCATCATGTGATGATGGAAGGCCCACCCGGTTGTGGCAAGAGTATGCTTTCAGATACATTTCCAACGATTTTACCTCCGTTAGAATTCCTGTAGTGCGTTAATTTCAACTTTGAAAAAAATTAAGCACCTCAGTAAGATAAGAGTATAGACACCACTCTAACTCAAAATCTAAGGAGGAGCTCTTATATGAAGTTTAAAATGTAAGACAAACAAAATCAACTAATTGAAAGAATTTCTGATCAACATCTTATTGTAGGAGTAGATATTGCTCAACAATTTCATGTTGCTCGTGCTGTTAATTTTCGAGGTATTATTGTCGGTGAACCACTATCTTTTGAAAATAATGAGGTTGGCTTTGATAGGTTAATAGATTGGATGAAACATTTAAAAACTTTAAAAGGCTTTGATACATCAATAGTCGGTATGGAACCCACTGGACATTATTGGGTCAACCTTTCAAAATGGCTGTATGATCAAGGAATTGAAGTAGTAACTGTGAACCCTCACCTCGTTAAAAAGAATAAGGAAAACCGTGATAATACCCAATCTAAAAGTGATATAAAAGATGCTCTGGTAATAGCTGATATGGTGAAGAATGGATACTATTCCTTTATACGCCCTAGCTCAGAGTCTTTTGAAAAACTACGTGTATTAATGTCTAACCGTGACATGGTTGTTAAACGACTTGTAAGTTCAATTAACCAAATTAATCGTTGGGTAGACGTTGTTTTCCCTGAGCTTCGTCAAGTTTTCAAAGATGTAAAAGGAAAAGGTGCCATCGCTACACTGCGTTTATTCCCTACACCAATAGAAATTCATTCTATGAATGCAGAGGATATTGTTGAAGCCTGGAAAACCAAAATGAAACGTCACGCTGGACTGAAAAAAAGCTCAAGCACTCATTGACTTATCAAGACATTCTGTTGGGACTCACCAGGCTCTTGATGCTTACAAGTTACATTTGGAACAATTGCTTGCAGAGTTTGACCTCGCAACAGCTCAACTGCGAGTTGAACTGGAAGTTACGAAAGCTCTTGATGACATTACTTTTGCCAGAGAAGTGCTAGCCATGAAAGGCATTAGTAATATTACACTTGCCGGCATTTTAGGAGAAGCAGGAGATTTAAGTGGGTTCGCACATGGTAATTCTCTATTACGTCACGCAGGGCTACATCTAGTAGAAGCGAGTTCAGGTAAATGGAAAGGTCAAATAGTCCTTTCTAAACGTGGAAGATCTCGTTTAAGGCGCTTCTTGTACCTAGCGACCATGAGCCTTGTCATGAACAACCCTGAGTTTAAAGAGCTGCACACCAACAATGTTAATGTGAAAAAATGAAAAAGATGAAATCAATCATGAAGCTTATTAATAAGTTTGCCAGAATATTAGTTAGTATGGCCCGTAATAATCAATCTTACTGCCCTGAAAGGGTACAGCCTATTTCGTCTTTAGCTGCGTAATTAACTTGATAGAATTCTATAGGACCACATGAAATAACGAGTAATTTTTTAGAGTACCATTTTCGAATATTGGCTTATTCGTAGGATCTCAAAGAAAGTGCGGAGTACCGGATTTGTTGTGCAAAAGGGCTCAGACCCGTTCCGTTAGAATTACCGGCCTCCACCACTTGGATAGGTGTGACGAAGGAATGAGAGGGCATTGACCCGTTGAGACATGGGAGCGAAAACCTCCAAGGGTGGCGTGGAGAATACGTACAGTATATGGAAATAATTGGAGTTAATGTTACCTCCTCTTATTTAAGTACGCCTTCATGTTGACCGTTTCCTTAGAATATCTCTTCTAATTCCTAATCTTTCATCCAAGTGTTTTGAAATCCTGCGAATAAGTGAGTATTTGAGAGCTATATGTATCTAACTGAGGGAGCAGAAGAAGCTCAACTGGAAAAAGTAAGACTCTTTCAACTTGCTGATACTCTTTTAACCGATCCTCAATTACCGCCATATCGTCATCCACATCATTCTGCATCTACTGTCTCAATTAGCGGTGGTGTTTCTCATGGGTAGAGCAAAACGAATTTGGCTACCTGATTATTTTTACCATGTGGTTTGTCGAGGTAACCGTCGCGATCCACTCTTTTATGATGAACATGACTTTCGTGAGTTTTTCTATATCCTTGCAAAAATATATGAAAAGTTTCCTTTTCAACTTGTGTCCTATTGTTTAATGACCAACCACTTTCATTTACAAATCCGCTCAAAGGAACATTCCATCTCGAAAATCATGTCAATAAACGTTATGCAAACTACTATAATACCAAATACCGATTAACTGGTCATGTATTTGAAAAACGGTTCTTCTCCGAGATTATTTCAGACACAACTGGCATGCTACAAGTCAGCCGCTACATCCACCAAAATCCACTAGTGGCAAAAATGGTCAAATCCCCAGAGCACTATCCATACAGCGGCTTCCGTTACTATACTTCTTTAGAGGTAGAGCCCTTACCTTACTTAGATACAACCATTCTGATTAATTATTTTGAAGGTACGATAGAGGAGCAAAGGAGGTTATATGTAGATTGGTGTTTGGGAATGGTGCCTGTCACCACCCGAAATTAGATTATTACATTTCCAAAATTTCTCACAATGGTATAATAGTCTTGGAAACTCTTTAATACGAAGGGAAGGTGTAACCATGGATTCAGCCTACCTACATAATTCTATCTTTAACATTGAACTGAAAAGAAGAGAATTAGAACTACAAGATTTAACACGTACTGAAGTCAAACGTCGGTTTGAAGATAATTTTCGTGTTTTTTCAAAGAAGAGTGCATTTACCTGTTTGTGCTGCAACAAACCAGTAAATATGAATCTAACCAAAGATGAAGGAAGACCTTTTTATTTTCGCCATAATGATGAGAGTGAATGTTCTTACTCTGAAAACACGAGGACTTATGACAAGCATGTTTCTAAGCTTGAGGATAAATCCAAAAAAGATATTGGGCTTACCATTTTTCGAGAGATATTGGAAGGTGAACTGAAGCCTTACAATGTTGAAATTGAGAGAGGGTTCCATTACAAAAAGAAGCTCTCGTTTATTACGGATTTTATCATTAAGTTTGTTAATTCTGAGGAGTGCTGGGCTTTTGATTATTTTACGGCAATTGATCAAGGGTTAACCTCTGGTAGATATGCCCGTCATCTATCTAAACGTATGAAAACCTATAAAGAAGAAGGTTTTAAGTCTTTCTCATTCGTGGATTATAGTTGGCTTTCTTTTTTAGAAGAGACGAATAAAGGTACCCTTCTTACGGCTGAAACCTATGTAACTAGTAAAACTCATGAAGATGATTTGTGGGATAAGTTTCTTGAGGGAAATGTGCAAGGTGACTTATTAAACTTTTTTATGCAAGTTACAGGGGCAACCATGAGAGAGTTTAATACTAGAAATATCGCATATGTAGATGTATTTAACCGGCTATGTACAATTTTTCGCTTCATTCCAACATCACAACATGATCGGAATATAACTTTCTATAAATTATCATCTTCTGAAGTGCCTCTGACACGAGCGTTATCAATGAATGCTGATCAAAATCATTTTGTGCTCTCAAAAGAGAATGAGGATGATAAAAGGAATGAATTCTTAAAGGAATTAACGGAACAGAAAAAACAATTTGAAATAGAACAACAAAAGTTAATATATGAACAGGAAAGAATTAGAGCTGAGGAAGAGCGAATTAAACAAGAGGAAGAAAAGCGAAGAGCACGGTCAAAGGCTGAAGAAGCGGGAAGACTGAAACAAAGGCAGAGAGTCCAAGAGCTAGAATATGAACAAATGGAACGGGAAATGCAAGAAATTGCAAGAAGAGCAGAACTAAGGCCAATAGAAGTTCATCCAGACGGTTGGAATTATAGAACAAAAAGACAAGCTCAATATAGTAATTTTACCTATCAACAAACTCCTACTGTATCCAACTATGAAAATACAGAGGATAAAATAGATAAAAAGAAAAAAGAAAAGGTTCGAGAAGTTCTGTTATCTCATCCTATTTCAGGGGAACTCTACATCGATGGAGATACAAAGTATTGGCGAAAAGTGGTCTTAAAGTGGATAAACGAAAATCAATCAGTTGATACGCTAACCGTTTCGTTACAAATGATCATTGGCTATATGAAAAGTGCTGGGATTTCTTTTAATCAGAATGACAAAATCGTTAAGTACCCAATAAAGGATTTCCTTGAACTATATGCAAAAACCTTAAAAGCAGAATTAAAGCAAAAGATAGAACTAACCGTTCAAGAATAAATAGGGGGCTTCAAATGGATGTAGAACAAAGGATATCCTCTAAACAAAAAGGCGACGTCACAGAAAGTAGAGTTGTAGAGTTAATTACTTTAGGCTCATTTGGACAGTTGACATGTTATACACCCAAGTCAGATGATGATGGCATCGATTTAATTATTAATAAAAAGGGAGATTTTAAACCTATTTTTATACAAGTAAAAAGTAGATTCAAATTAAACAAGGGGAAACAGTTTATCCAAAACGTAGGTTGTGCTACTTTCAAAAGTCACACTTCATTTTATATTATTTTTATTTACTTTAATGAAATGACCTTTGAAGTCGAGTGTGTATGGCTTATTCCATCAGTTGAATTCGAGAAATTAGCATACTTAAAAAAGAGCGGAGAAAATTATAAATCTTTTTATAGATTCTCTGCTAATCCTCACACAGACACAAATCAATGGTCTAGGTATCGAATACCAAAAGAAAAATTAGGACAAGAATTACTTCGGATAATGGATTCTGATTGAAAAGGGTGAAATAGCTCACTTCCTTAATTGGTGGTGGGCCATTTTTGCGTTAAATCAAATGAAGTTTCCATTAAATATGAGGTGAGGAGTAGCCAGGAGCGCTGGAGAAGAAAGGCGTGAATATACCGCACGTATTTATATAGTAGAAACTCGGATTGTTCCAATTTATATATTAAAATTTTTATCCATCCGTCTCCACGGCGAAGCTAAGGCAACCATTAGAGAATGGAAAAGTCACGATTAGACGTGCGCATTCAACCGTTACTTATCGCCAAGTTTATATTTTTAGCGGCGATGAATCCTTGTCCTTGTGGCTACAAGGGTGCACGTGAGAAGTACTGCACCTGTACTGAAAAACAAGTAGAAGCTTATCAAAACCGAGTATTTGGACCAATTTTTGGTCAGATAGATATATTAGCCTCATTAGAGCCTGTTAATTTAGAAGGTGTAAATTTTCTAGCAATCGAAACACTCGAAACCATTAGAAATCGTGTTATAAAAACACGAATGCGACACTATGAACTATACGGTTGTGAAGTGACAAACAGTTCAGTGCCTTTTGAGGAATTGGTCAATAAAAGTATGTTAACAAAAGAGCAACACCGCAAGATTTAAGATATTTGTGCCAAGCAAGGTCAAAGTAACCAAGTTTAAATTAAAGTGATCCGTCTAGCAAGGACAATTGCCGATTTGAATGGAGAGCCAACGATTTCGGAACAATCTATGAAAGAGGCATTTCAACTTCGAAAAGTCTCCGTGAAGACGCAGTTTTCCTAAGAAATCTCTGTATATCACTATCAGAGAGACAGTGACACATTTCTGCATATTATTAGCTCAGTAAAAGTGAAGGCTAATAATTGAATTTAAGCGTATATGATGTGTACACTTCATGTCTAAGATCTGGGACTCGGTTAGAGTGTTAAAACCAATATAGTTAGTGAAAAATATTAAGTTTTGATGTTTTTGGCTTGTGAGATACTATATAAATTTTAGCAGCCCTGATGTTGAAAATTCATCAGAGCAACATTTGTTATATATAATCTCATCGCAACTAGTAAATGACAACTCTGAGAATTGTAGTATGCAAACAGCACTTCGTAAGATTTGTTTTTCTAATTGATAATAAGAGACTGGGATCTCGAGTTTATATAAATTATGAAAAGTTATGATTGAATGAGTTGGTTTTGTACGATGTTTTTCAATAGCTTTTACATGCTAGGAAATATCCAACTGCAATGATATTGAGTGGGAGAATGTGTTGGAAAGGAAAAGATGTGAAGAAGTGGGTAACTGGAATTGGAACTTTGTTTTTTACTCTCATGTGAAACGAAACAGCAATTTTTCTACCTTCATAGGGATGAACCTCCTAAGATACAAGCTTTTTTGATCAGTTCTAAAGCAGATTTTTTGACGAAAAGATTGCATTCTTCTCAATGACCATTGATTGATAATCAATATGGGTTACTCTGATTGAATATGTGGAGTCAGCAGTATAGGTGATCTATGAAGCAGAGTGAAAAGGTATTCAACTATGTGATTTTAGCAACAATAACAGCAATTGTAGCAAGTATTCCTCCTCCATGACATATAAATTTAAGTAGCTTATTAATTGCTATTAATTCGTTAGGGAAGATATTTGTCTGAGAAACCATATTCAATGAAATGGGGAATGACATGATACGGGTAACTGGCAGGGCATTTACACTAGATAGTACGATGGAATTTGGGGAAGTCGAAAGGGTAATCATTCAACAAATGCTTAATTCTCCTGAATTGTTCTCTTATCCTTCATTGAATGAGCTTCGTTTAGAAATTAACATTAGAAAAAATATTATGGAAAGTGCTAAGGAGATGAATGTGAGTCAAGCAGCATTTACCGTATTTGAAAATGCTCGTTGTAATCCTACATACTGGAATTTAACGAGTGCTGGAGGTTTCTTATTGAGGCAAGGTGTGCGACCTTCTGATGCTATTTTAGACATATATCGAAACGGCCCTCTTTATGGATTTGAGTGCGCGACTGCAATCATCATTATTTATTATCATGCCATTTTAAAAAGTATCGGGAGAAGTCGTTTTGATTTTATTTTTCAAGATATTTATTTATACAGTTGGCATACAAATCCTGGTTTAGAGTATCACTATTTTAATTCGGCTCATTTTTTACCAGGAGATGTTGTCTACTTTAATAATCTTGAATATCACCCCTATGCGCCGTGGTATCGCGGCTTAAATGCTGTGGTTTTGGACGATGGTACTTTTTTTGGTCATGGGTTTGGTATCATGACCGCTGAGCAAATTATCGAATTTTTAAATACGCAAAGACATCCAGAGAGTACGCAATCTGCCTATTTAGAAAATCTGATTACAAGAATTTCTCCTACAACGATTAAAAATCTATTTGCTTCCCAAAGTGTTCGTAACAACTACTCTAAAACTTCTAAAGTCGTTATACACCATAATCTCTGTTCAATCTCCAGTATTCAGTATCAGTTTTACTTAAGTAATACTAATAGTTAAAGTGGAATGACTTTAAACATTACTTTAATGTAGAGAGAGTCCTATAGAACTTAAAACTTTTTAGATAGTAGCTAGGCTAGAAATAGGTGGCATCCACCCATTTATTAGGTAGACAGGTTCATATTCTAACTAGGTGAGTATACTGTAGTGTGAAATATACTAAACCGAAAGGAAGTTGAAAATATGTATGCAAATGTACCCCCTAATATGATGGCCGGAGCTAACGTACCACCTACAATGGTAGCTGGAGCAATGGATGCAATGCCACATTATGGTGCACCAGTAGCTTATGGATATGGATGCGGTGTACCTGCTGCGCCTACTCATGGCAGCGGTTTTCTATTAATTCTTGTATTGTTCATCTTGTTAGTAATTATCGGAACAAGTTACGCAGTTTAGTATTGTCACTGTGACAGCCCGAAAAGTCTTGTTTCATAGATGTTTCACCGAAATTCGGGCAGTCACTGTGACGCCGTATTTAAGTTAATATATTTAATGGGACACAGGGCTTCTAAGCTCTGTGTCCCATTGTTTTATTCCTCTTTAAAGAGTTGTTTTGCTAAATTTTCAATTCTTTCTTTTCGTGCTTGTGTTTCCGATGTGTCCTTTTCAACGTTAAAGATTAGGACATCACCTTCTTTTAATCCAGTGGGTAATAATGCAACAGGAAAATCAAATGTCTTTCTATTATATTCAATAACTGCCCAATCACCTTCAAATCTGTCAATTATCACTTTTCTATTATCTTTTGACAAGCTAGCCACCTCCATATCCTATCCTATCATTTAAATGTTAATTTTATTATAATATTCCGTTAAATCTATTCCAATGAAGCAAGGCACAACGTTACCAAACATCCACTATTAATAGTAGTAATACAAAAAAAGCATAACGTCGCACAGATAACTATTTACTTATAGTAGTTCACTTTTCGTTCTAGACGTTACTAATTGTTAATAAAGATAAATAAAAATTTATGATAATAACGATTAATTGTCACGGTATTTTAACAATCGTTCTTTACTTTTAAAGGGTGAGCTCACACAAGTTGATAGTTTGGAGGGTAATATGAAAAATAAAAATCACTCATTAGTTAAAGTATTATTAATGTTCGTCTTAATTCTCTCATTTCTTTTTCCGCAAAACATCATTGTTAATGCTTCTACTAACCTTCAAGTACATTTTATTGATGTCGGTCAAGGAGATGCCATTTTAGTTAAGTTACCTAATGGTCAGAATATGTTAGTAGATGCTGGGGACAATCAATATGGTTCGACGGTGGTTAACTATATAAATAATCAAGGTATTAATAGACTTGATTACGTGGTAGGTACACATCCACATGCTGATCACATTGGCGGTCTTGATGATGTTATTAATAGTTTTAACATTGGAAAGGTTTATATGCCAAATGTAACTGCGAACACAAAAACGTATGAAGATGTATTACTAGCTATTCAACGCAAAGGTCTAACAATTACAAGAGCAAAAGCAGGGCTTTCTTTGATAAATACTACTGTGGATGGAAAAACGTTACAAGTTTATATGCTAGCGCCCATAAATGATCAGTATAGTGATACAAATGTTTACTCAGCCGTAATTAGAATTGTCTTTGGAACAACCACCTTCTTATTGACCGGTGACGCAGAACGCGTATCAGAAGATGAAATGGTTAATTCAGGAGAGGATTTGTCAGCGAGAATTCTAAAGGTGGGGCACCATGGAAGTAGCACATCAACAACAGATGCTTTTTTAAATAAAGTTAATCCATCAGTGGCTATCATCTCAGTTGGAGAAGGAAACAGATATAACCATCCTACTCAATCAACGATTGATAAATTGAAGGCTCGAAAAATATCTATCTATCGAACAGATAACAATGGTTCGGTAATATTTACTACTACAGGTTCTGGTTGGTTAGTAAATAAACAAGCATGGTGGAGGCCTTAACCTACAATGTCACAGTGACGCCCCGAATAAAAAAATAATTAAATAAATATTTTAGGAAATCCCCCACCCCTTTTTCTTTGTCCTTGTATTTATATAGTGAAGGTCAAAAATACGAAAAATGGACGGTGGATGAAGAATGGAAACTACACTATTAGAAATATTCACAAGCGAAAGTCATATGAAGGTTATTAAAACAGGTAGATTGTTGAAAGAGGAAGAGTTGGTCGAGACAGTAAAGGGAGAAGTTCTTGAGTTGTTTGACTCTGTTGTACCAAAGACAAAGGCTGTTGTTGATTATGAGGATGTGTATCTATTAATCCCTTCAGTTGATGAAACTGAAAGTTTTGCTGGCAAGACCATCACGATTGAAATAAACCCAGTAACACTAACATGCAATAGTGGAAGTGATTTAAAAGTTTTTAAGGTGTCAGCAAGGGTAGGGAAATAAAGTTATTCGGGGCGTCACTGTGACGCCCCGGAAATCTAAGAAAGCAGCAGCTATGTAACAGTGGTTGTTGCTTTTTTGTTTTGTCACTGTGACTCCCCGAAATGTGACAAACCCGAAATTCCTGTGGAACAATATTTTTCGGGGCGTCACAGTGACAGTAATTCACAAAAAATTTAAATAATAGGTAAATAGCTACAGGAGTTTTGTCTTATCATGTTGAATTTATCCCTTTGATGGCAGATTTTAGAAATTTGCCATATATCTTTGGAAGGGAAGGTTGAATGGATTGCAGTCAATGAAAAAGGTATTTATTAGCTTTATGGTTTTGCTGCTTCTATTTAGTGTTGCTCCGTTTACTCAGGTTGGAGCAACAAATAAGAGTTTGCCGAAAGGAACGTTAATTGAGGAACTGCCACGAAATAATCAAATCACAGAAGAACTAATCGAGGTTTTAGACGAGCAACCAGAAGAACATCACCAAATTCACGAAACGAAAACCACAGAAATTACACTATCAAGTACAAGCTCAGAAATTAAAAACATCGGGGTAGACCTTACTAAATGGTTAGTCGATGAAACTAGTAATTATATTTATGCAATTTCTAGAGATGAAAACAAACTATTATTTATCAATTTGACAGATTTAACAATTGAAAAAGAATTATCAATTGGTTCTCGACCAACAGATGTAGGTATCCATAACGGTCAGTTGTATGTGGCATTAGCCGGAAGTACGACAATTGCTGTTGTAGATCTTGAGCAAAAAATCGTTTCTGATCAATTAACCGTAACGGGTAATCCAACGAAATTAGGATTTGACGGGAAGCATCTCTATTATAAAGGAACAGTTAGCATTTCTCCAAGCTTCTATCAATATGATTTAACAAATAATACTGTAAAAGAACTTTCAATTCGTTACAATACAGATGATTTTACAATTGATTCGAAAAATAGAATTTTTTACGCAAGCTCTTATTCTTCAGGTTCAGACCTAGCAGCGTATTCCCTAGATACGTTTGAAAAACTTGACGAAACAGATTATCGCGATGGGTATGGCTTTAGTTTTGCAAGTACAATTCACCTTGACGATGAACATATTTATTTTGCTTCGAGGAAACTCGATAAAAGGAATTTAAAAACGATTCATGGCCATTATTATAATGATGAAAAGTCTGCAGAAGGCGACGTTAGATACGTTTCAAGTCATTATATTTTTACTAGCGGTCATAGTAGTAGCAATGTTTTTGATAAAAATACGTATCAACACATTACATCACTGCCGTTTGCTACTAATTTGTTTTATATGGATAATAATACTGAAATTATCTATATGTTTAATAACTCGACCAAATCTATTCATAAACTGTCAATCGACTTATCGTTACCTGTGAGTGAATATAATTATGAGCAAGATAAAATTTCTTTTGATAGTAGTATCGTCGACTGGGTTTATGAACCAAAATCAAATCTTATTTATGCGGTGAGTAGAGGCAATAACCAATTACTAATCATTGATGTAAAAACATTTCAAGTAATAAAAGAAGTAACTGTTGGTTCAAGACCAACAGGCGTTATCCTTTATGAAGACAAATTATATATTCCGTTATGGGGAGCTACGAAAATAGCGATCATTAATTTAAAAGATCCCAACCTAGCTGTCAAGGAAATCATCGTTGAACAAGATCCATACCGTATAGCGGTAACGAAAGATAAGGTATTCTACATTGGACAAGACCAATGGAAGTATCTTAGAGTCTACGATTTTAATAAGAATGCAACTGAGAAAGTAACGAATAGTAGATACTATAGTCCAAATTTAGCAATGGACTTTGCTAGAAACCAGTTACTTCTTGGGGGCGGTACATCGGCTTTATACAGTATTGATCCGAGTACCTATGCCGAAAAGGCTAAGGTAGCTGCAGCAGGAACTAGGATTATAGTAGACGGTAACGATGTGTTTTATGGTACTGAAAGAAGAAGTGCGACAAATTTATCGACTATCTATGGTAGCTACAAATCTAGTAATTATACAGGTCATATTACCTATGTTCATAAGAATGATGTATATACTTCTAAAGCTGTCTTTAATAAGGCTACTTATACGAAAAAAGCAGATCTGCCGTTCGAAACAGATTTAGTAGTTGTAGATTCTGAAGATAATATCATCGTTTACAATCCAAATGAAAAAAGTATGTTAAAGGTAGCTTCTATTGAAGAACTAAACCAAAGAACCCTAGTAAATATCGAGGTTCTTAATAGAAGTATAAATCTGATCGAAAACGAATCAGAACAAGTAATTATTACAGGTTTTTTTGCAGATAATCATCGATACTACTTAACAGGACCACTTCAAAATCATAGTGTAGATTTAACATTTCGTGTTTCAGATCCTACGATAGCTTCTATCGATAAAAATGGGGTTGTGACCGCGCAAAAAGAGGGATCTAGCTCAGTATCAATTTATCATAATGGAAAATACGTAGGTTGGATTAATGTCTATGTCATGAAAGACCCGAAAATTTCTAAAGTCACCATCAATGGCCCACAACAGCTCATTGTAGGTTCTAAAGCACAGTATCAAGTATTACTAGCATATCAAGACAATGTGGCAGTTAATATAGCTAGCCAATCTATATTTAGATCTAGTAATACTAATGTTGCTACTATTACCCCGACAGGATTAATTACAGCTATTAATCCAGGACAAACCTTGATTTCTTTTTCACACAAGGGAGAAAGTAACGCTTTTCTTGTAACTGTATTAGCTGGACCGAAATTTGAGGGTCTGTACATTGAGCAGCCCAGCTATAAGCTTACAAAAGGAGCCACTAACCAAACCATGGCTGTTGCTGTTTATACTGACCGAGTGATAGATGTGACAGAACAAGTCATGTATACTTCGAAAGACACTAGTGTTGCGACGGTCAATAGAAATGGCTTGGTTACAGGTGTGAAAAAAGGAACGGCAACAATAACGTTGACTTATTTAGGGGAAACTTGGGATGTTAGAGTAGAAGTAATTGACGATGTCCAACTTAACGAGGTATATATTGTCTCAGATCCTTACTACTATACGGGGGAAACCGATCAAATAGGCGCTATCGCCATCTATTCTGATGGGAACGTAGTCGATATTACAACAGAGGTGAAGTTTGAAAGTTCCTCTAGGAATGTTATTGGTGTCGACACATTTGGAAATTTAATAGCTTTAAACACTGGTTTATCAACTATAAAAGCAAGCTATGGGGGCATGACCGGGGAATATATTATTGTTGTAAGACCGAATACTCTTCAAGAGCTAAGAGTCGAGGGAGAAACTGTTGACTTAGCCAACATTGGTGCTACAAAGCAACTAACAGTTTTCGCTGAATACGAGTATACTCCTGATGTTGTATTTACGGACAAAGTAACGTACAGTTCTACCGATACAGAGGTAGTTACTGTCACGCCTTCAGGTTTGCTTACCGGTCAAAAAACAGGTGCTGCATATATTTTGGTTGAATATCGAGATTACACCTTGACTGTGCTTGTTAAGGTTGGTAATTATCAAGGACCATTCCCTAACCCACCGGTACCAGATCCAGGGAAAATACCAGTTCCACCACCAGTACCAGTACCTGGGCCACCAGCAGGTCCGTCCCCAGGACCAGTTCCAGTGCCAGGGCCATTTCCAGTACCAGGGCCTCCGCCAGTTGGAGTGAGAGAACCGCTACCAGAGAGGCCACTTCCTGAACCGGTAGCAGAAAAAGTAACATTTAAAGATATGCAAAACCATTGGGCGAGAAGTACAGTAGAAGCGATGGTAGCAAAAGGAATTATTAAAGGTGTTTCTGAAGATACTTTTGCTCCAGAACTAGCGATTACCCGTGCAGAATTCGCTGTATTGCTAGCTAGAGCATTAGAACTACCTATTGCCGACTACAATCAAACATTTAGTGACGTTCCTAAGAATGCTTGGTATGCACTAGAGGTCGAAGCAGCCCAGAAAGCAGGATTAATAACAGGAAGTGCAGGGAAATTTGATCCGAAGAAAGCTATTACCAGAGAAGCAATGGCAACGATGATTATTAGAGCCCTCGAGTATAAGAATGTTACTCTTCCAGAGCCACGAACCATAAAATTCCAGGATGCTTCAGAAGTTTCCGTTTGGGCTAGAGATTCTGTTGCAATAGCTAATGAGCTAGGAATTATAACCGGAATGACAGCTACTAAGTTCTATCCTAGCCAAGTAGCAAACAGAGCCCAAGCAGCAGTAATGGTTTATAGATTACTAGATACGTTGTCACAGTGACGCCCCGAAAAATCTCTATGAAGAGCCGCTTATCGTTAGCGGCTCTTTTTGTAGTGTTCGGATAATTCGGGTTGTCACAGTGACAACAATAAGTGATGAGTATTTTCATCACTATTCGAATATTTGGTTGATTTATAAAACTATCTTCTTTATTGGGGCTAAATATGATGAATTTTGGTGAATTCAAACTTTTTAAACTTGTCTTATAATCAAATACAACGAGGCAAGGATTGTAATTTCAGTGGTAGTAACCAAATAAGCTTTAGGGGTTATACAACTATAGAAACTAGACAATTCGAGGGATTTGTAAGGGTCAATATTAACAGTTGAGATGATAGTTTCATATTATGAGATTAATAGTCAGAGTAAACATTGCCATATTATTATAATCCCTAGAATGCAAACCTCGTGAAACTTTTTAATAATAGGAGTTGTTGATGATGAAAAAATATCTAGTTAGTCTTTTATGTTTGTTGATCTTTTTCAGTAGTTTTTTACTTTAACATTTGCTTCAACAGAAAGTACCAACAATGAAGAAAACCTAGCTTTCTATGAAAATTTCTCTGATTTTGAACTAATTAATTCAAGTGACAACTTTTATGAATACACATATGTAGATAACGGATTGTCATATAAAGGTTATGAGGCAGTTATAGAATTAGGAAATAATAAAACTAAAATCAATAGTCAAATCTTTGTGCTAGATCGTAAAGGTACATACAAACTTGATAGCAATATCGTTACAGTTTTAGACGCTAGTACTGGTATCGCTGAAGTGACAACGACTAAAAATGGGAAAAAGTCTAAAGTAGAATTTAGTTTTATTGAAGAAGCTGTAATTGAGAATGAAATTGATTTAGAAGAAGCTGTAATCTTAGAGGAACTGACGTTTGATAATAATGAAATTGGAATTATGAATAATGATCGGCCAGGCGATGGAGGGTGTACTTGGTGCTTTTCCCACACCTTAAATTCATCAACCTGGTTCTCACATCTAACAGTAGCTGCAGTACAAACTGCTCTTTCTATAGCTTTTCCAAACTGGATAGTGCCGATTGCCGTAGCAGCAGAAATTGTTAGATTAAACCTTACTCGGGTATGGAATACTACACGTGTTTATTATAGATATCAGTGGGGAGTAATGACCGGAGAGAGAAGGCACACATGGATCTACACAGATAGCTTTAAAACAACATTAGTACCAGGAACTCCGTATCCAGTTGAAGAGATCACAAACCTTTAATAGTACGATAAACTTAAAGGGATAAAGGTTACATTTCCAAACAATAAAAATACATAGAAAATGGCTAACGGTAGTTGGTCATTTTCTACTATCAAATTAGTAATTACTAATAGAAGAACTTTAAGTGGATAGCTGCAAACTGAAAGTTATGAGACAAAATGATGTTTAATTAAGATTGTTTAATTAATTGGGCATCCCCTAATGGTAGTAGGAGGATTATTAATGAATTTATATATAGCGGTTCTGATCATTATACTTTGGGCTTTCTTTGAAATAGTCGTTCAAAGAAAACTAAGAGGCAGGGAGAAGATTTCCGATACAAATGGGAAAAGAATTTATCGATCAGGAAGAATTCTTATTGGTGTCATTTTTATGGTGTCCGCTGCCATTTTCAATGGCAGCGGTTTTCTATGTTTTAGGAAAATATTGTGTCGGTACTAGAGGAGTTATATATGCGACAATAAAGAAAAGTAAATCATTCCCTGGCGGGAGGAGGACAATAAAAAAGCCCCAAGAGATTGCAGTCTCTTTGGAGCGGCTTTCAATATAAACACATGATTATTATAAAATATCTTGGGAAAAGCATCAAGAGCTACCTTAGGAATTACCAAGAAGTACCTCCGTGTTTTGAGGGGAACTGCCCTGGTTGTGATCATAAAAAATTGTATCGGCACGGTAGATATTCCCGTTCAGCTATAACGAAAAAGAAAATAACACGGATCCCAATCTATCGTTTGCTTTGTCCGGCTTGTGGAAAGACATTTTCTCTTTTACCTGACTTCCTCTTACCCTACCAGGTTCATAGTGGTGAAGTTCTTCAAAAGGCATGGGTCTTACGTTTTATAAAAATGAAAAGTTTTACCCGAATCCAATCGATCATTTCCTGCAATGAAACAGGTGGAATATCTGTTAAAACGATTAAGCGTTGGGAGAGTTTCTGGAAACAGAAAGAAAGCGATTTGATCAACTTTCTAAGTCGAGGTCTAGTAGAACTAAGTTCAAATTCTACTATCCTTTTTATGACAAAACAGCTATCACCCCAACAAACTTTTTTATACTTACTTCGAAATCTCTGGAAAATTCTTCATCTAGAACACCCCTACCCATTTTACGGATTTTTCCCTTGGATAAATCAGTTAATTCATAGAATGTAATCTAAAATCTCCATGTTTATCCATTGTCGATTGCCGTCAATCAGTAATCCGATCTTCATTTCTCACCCTTTCGGGTCAAAATTTCATGTTTTTGGGCTTATGAAACGAGCGTTCCCACAGAAGATGGGCTCTCCCTTCTTTCTTTCAATTGTTATAAAACTAAAAGTGTAAAAAAAAATAGTAGAAAGAGGAGCCAAAAAAATGGATGAAAAAACGAGAAACGAAATTGCCTTATTTCGATATGGCTTGATCGCTGAAGTCGTGTCAAGAGAGCTTCAAAAAGGAGAACAAGCGCAGCGATTTAGAGATATAGCTAGCAAAAAACATGTAACACCTTATGGAGAAAAACAAACCGTCAGTAAACGCACACTTGAGCGCTACTTGCATCTTTATCGAAATGGAGGCTTTGAAGCATTAAAGCCAACTCGTCGTGGTGGTTATGCGGCGCGTGCAATTTCGCAAGAAATCCTTCAAAAAGCAGCCTTATTAAAACAAGAACGTCCTGAAAGATCTGTCCAACAAGTGATTCGAATGATGGAGTTAGCTGAATGGATCAAACCAGGAAGCATTTCTGAAAGCACCTTATCAAAACAATTAAGAAAACGAGGATTAACACGAAAGAAACTATCACAGTCAACATCTTCTTCAAGATCTTTTCGTCGTTTTGAATTTCCTCATCGAAATGCCTGTTGGCAAGGAGATGTTCAACACACACTATATTTACCTGATCCTACAAATCCAGATAAAAAACGCGTAGCGAAATTATTTGCTTTTATCGATGATTACTCAAGATATATTGTACATGGACAATTTCATTTTCAGGAAAAAGGGGCGCAACTAGAAGATTGTTTATCCAAAGCCATCATGAGATGCGGTAAGCCAGAAAGAATATACGTCGATAATGGCTCTATATATAGAGCGAAAAGCCTAGAAATTACTTGTGCAAAACTAGGGATCAAACTCTCTCATTCGACTGCTGGGCGGCCCCAGGGTCGAGGGAAAATTGAACGTTTTTTTCAGTTTGTGGATACATCTTTTAAACCAGAAGCTTACGATTTAATTGAAACTGGTAGAATTTCATCTATCGAAGAGTTAAACCGATATTTTTATATTTGGACTCAATCAATCTACCACGAACGAAGGCATGGCGAAACGAAGCAAACGCCCATAAAACGTTGGGAAGAGTGCGAACATCCAACCGTTTCAGTTTCCTTCACCGAACTTCAACAGGCATTTTATTGGGAGGAAGAACGAAAAGTAGATAAAACAGGGTGTATTTCATTTCAAGGAAATAAGTACGAGGTTGATCAGGAGTTAGTCGGTGAAAAGATTACGATACGATTTGATCCACATGATTTAGAACATCTGGAAATATGGTTTCAAGACAAAAAAATGAACGATGCGAAACCACTTAATCTCTTACGAGCTCAACATGAAAAAGCAACGTACCCAGATGAGTTTGTCCTAGAAGAAAAGTCTGGATTAAATTTTCTTGAATTATCAACACCACATTTTGAAAAAAAACAAAAAAAACGACGAGGATCGTTAAGCTATCAAACGTTAATGGAGGATAAAACAATATGATTCATACACACTTTCAATGGAACTATACCCCTTTTCAAAAAGACATTAAGACAGAGCACCTTTTTATGTCAGCGAGGTTTCAAGAGGTTCAAGCACGCCTCATGTTCATGATCCAGCAACGCTCATTCGGTCTTATTACAGGTGATGTTGGTGCTGGAAAATCAACAGCCATTCGTGCGTTAAAAGATCGCCTAGCATCGGATAAACACGTATTTTTATATTTATCAGATTCATCATTAAAGCCTAGGGATTTCTATCGCGAAATGCTTTTACAAGTCAATATTGAGCCAGAATTTTTAGCTAACGATCTAAAGCGACAATTTAAAAAAGCCTTACTAGATATCTATGAAAACCAAAAGAAAACGCCTGTCGTTGTGATCGACGAGGCGCATCTACTATCACCATCGATGTTGCAAGAAATACGCTTCCTAACGAACTTCAATGTTGATTCATTATCTCCACTAGCACTAATTCTAGTGGGACAACCTGAATTACGAGATAAACTAAGGTTACGTAGTTTAGAAGCCATTTCTCAAAGGATCAACACTAGATTTCACCTTGAAGGGTTGACCTATGAGGAGTTAGCTGATTACATTACCCACCAATTAAAAATGGCAGGTGAAGAAAAACAAATTTTCACTGAAGCAGCTCTAAAGAAAATATATAAGGAAACACGCGGAACATTACGCCTTACCAACCGCCTATGCACTGAGTGTTTGTTAGATGCTGTTTCTAGAAAACAAGAATTAGTCGACGAAGACTCCGTTCAGCGAGTGCTCGATGACTATGATTACTAGGATCCCGAAAGGGGTCCTTTCTTGTATAGAGAATAATATAATTTAAACATTACTTCAACGGTAATAATAACCACTAAATGCCAATGATATTGGCAATATAAAAAAGGAAATTGTCATGTCGGTGGCGAACGTAGTTAGGAAACGACAGGTTCATTTCCGATTAAGCCGCCATTAAATATGGTCGTTGACATTATGGTAATTCTACCGTTTGTGTACCATACACCTGAAATATTCAGGTGGGTATTAATTTCATTTATTATTACCCTGTTAGGTTTTAAAGCAATAGTGGAATGGAGATTTTTAAAAGAATCGAATGATTATATTGCTACTGGTATTTTACTAATAGTCAGTGTGTTTGTTGTTTATAATCTGAACTATTTACTAAGTATTGGTGGGTAAATCGTTTGTTTACTAGAAGAGAGCTAGATTTACCTTCTCCTTAAAAATAGTATTTTACATTTGCCTTAGACCTATCCTATTGGATAGGTCTGATCTTTATTTAAAAATTCACAGACTACTAACGTACATCGGCGTAATCTTTAGGATGAACGTTACTACTTATTTTTTCAATCTCCTGAGTAACATAATCGAATAAGACCTTCTGTTTCGTTTTTTCAAATAACCAAAGGGCCTCTTTCATATTAGAAATTGCTAGTTCACGTTTTTCTAAATATAAATAGGCTTCACCTTTTTGATAATAAAGATGACCTAATAAGTAAAATTGCTGACTTTGAATTCCTTGGTAGATACCTTTTCTCGCATATTCAATCGATTCCTGAAATTGTTTTTGTTGAAAGTAAGATTTACTAATATTGTAGTACAATCTCATTTCAATCTTCGTATCCCCAGAGAAAGGCAATCGTTTAAAGTGGTGGAGAGCTTCTAAAAATATTTGTACAGCTTCCTTATAATCGTTCTTCTCACTATATAATATAGCCTTGCTAATTAAGATTTCAATTTCTTCCTCACAATAGTTTTTTTGTGTTGTTTCATGAATGGATAAAGCCTCATCAATATACGCAATTGCCTCTAGATGGTTGTCCTCTAAATAAAATGTGCAAACTCCCTTCGCCCACAGGATAAATCTTCTAGTTTGTCTACGTCTAAATAAGGGGCTCTTTTCTTCTCTTTTTATCATGAAAAATACTTCTTCGTACTGCCTTCTATTTATTAAATGACGTACTTGTTTACAAAACTCTTCTACATAATCTAATGTAGACGTTGGTTTGTTTTGGTCGGTAAAAAAGTAATTTATATCTACACCGAGTCTTTTTGCTAACTCGTAAAGCAATGGGGCTGAAGGATATATTTCATTTTTTTCAATTCTGCTAATAAGTGACTGATCGCATAGATCCTTTGCTAGTTCCCGTTGCGATATATTAAAGTGTTTTCTTAATTCCAAAATCGCTTTACCAATTTTATAATCGTTCATCTCTTCTGTTTACCTCCTGTTGCCATCTACCCAAAAAATGATGTATATTTTCATCATTCGACATGTTTATCTAAGAAAAACGATATATAAAAGACCTAACTTTGTATAGTGACTAATATTGGCAAAAACATGCTTGTATAAAATGTGTAAAAATAAACCTACAAACATCATAAATTACTGAATTGTAGGAGGAAATATCAGATGAAAAAATTAGTACTGTTATCACTATTAGCAATAGGAATTATTGTTACAAACTCATCCGTTACTGTATCTGAGGAAATTCCAACACCCTTTGGCCTTCCGTATGTTCATATGTAATATTGCTATTTTGATGGTGTCCAAACGCAAGTATATGGGCACCTTTTTCATATCAAAAAGAGCCTGTAGCTACTCATCATCCAATCGGAACGAGCGAAAACAAGAAGGATAGTTCTTTAGAAAGGGTTTTAAATAACTAAGTGATAATTGTTTCTAATTGTTTTAAAAACTATTACACTAGCAACGATATGCTTTATTACCAACTAAAAAATTGAAAATATCTCTGTTTATAAGTTTGTTAAAAGCCAATTAAAAGAACGTAAAGGGTGTTTTGTTTTATGTGGAGTACTTATAATTTAAAGGTTATTAGTTCGTAGTCATGTTATTTATTTAAATCAGTTATTTAGGTGGTATTACCCGGAAAATGAGGGAGTATATTTTGAAGGGAATTAGACAGACAACAAATTCTTTACCAACCTATCTAGCCTCTTTAAAAAGTCCTTTAAAACAACAAAAAAACCACCAAGTGGCCGTTTTAATGTAATAGAAATGTTCCTTTTGGTGATCAAAATCTTGTTTCTTGGACTAATCATTATGTAAGTCTAATAATATAGTACTCTCTTAATCTTATGTGCGGTTGTTTAACACGTAGAAATTTTGTCTAGCTTTGCGGCTTCTAGAAAATGGCGGATTTCTTCGATTGTTAATCCTAAGGATCGTGCATAAAAAATTAATTCTTCCCACTCTTTGTCCAAATTATCATCAATTTTAATCAAACTAGACATCTTTCTCCTCCTAAAATATCACTATTCCAGGTAGCCCAGCCGCCATAGCAATTGCCTTAGACCTGTAACTTTGCGTCCCAACCTTTAGAGTGGTTTGCCTTTTTCTGATAATTATTTATTATCATAGATATAATACCACCTTTTTATGAAAATTTTAACAAATTTTGAAAGACAAATTTTTACATAATAATATGTAAATCTCAACCTAACCAAATTAATTGTCGAAATTATGAACATTTACACTGTAGTAGTGGTGAAAATGCACAATATAAAAAAGTACAACAATATATACAGAAGCCAAAAGATATTTTTCAGTTTAAATTTGTTTACTATAAAGAACAAAGATAGTATAATGTTCTTTATGGAGAACAAAGGGGGGAGGATAAGAGAGCGTTTACAGAAAAAATCTGTTAGAGAGATCTAACATTTGAAAAGGAGCTAGATAATGAACGGTGGTAACATTCGGGAGTTAAGAAACAAAAAAGGGCTTTCATTAGACGAATTAGCAGCTCTTTCTGGGATATCTAAATCTTATATTAGCTATATTGAACGTGGACTACAGAATAACCCAAGTATTTCCATACTAGAAAAAATTGCAGGAGCATTGAATGTAAACATAATTGAATTAATTGAGTTAATGAATGAACCAACGAAAAAGGAAAAATCCCACCTATAATAGTAAGGTGGGATTTTAGTTTTTAGAACTAAAAGTTTCAATTATTAAGTTTTAGTAACTATGTATATTTCAAACGCAGGAGAATAAAAAGAGACTAATGCTAACGAGGCATAAAGAATAGTCGTTTGCACTGATCACGTATTCCTGTTTCCTAAAAAACTTTAACAGGTATAAGAGAGAATTTAATAAAAGAGTACTTTGAGGTGTAGATCGTTTTTTTAGATAAAGAATGTTCAATTTTGCCACAACACTTAATTTGACAAAGGTTTCCCTGTACCCGTAGTCACATCTATGCCAAAACATCGGACCTAATCTAATTCTTTTATATATCTATGTAACTATAAATATTTTTGCTAAAACTATACCTAGAACAAAACGCTGCATAGAAAACAACAACTATATGAAAGTTTCTACTCCGTGCCTTCAGAATTCTCCTCTTTAAAGTACATTTTAACGTCATCTATTGTTAACCCTATTTGTTTTGCTTCTAATATTAGATCTGCCCACTCCTTATCAAACTCATTAACTATTAGAGTAGTTAAAATTTGGTTGTTATCAGCCATATCTACACCTTACCTTTTGTTAGAAGTAATTTATAAAACTCTATACTGTTCATTATACAGAACGGAGACAAATAAAGCAAAACGTGATAAATTGAGTATAGAGAAGAAAAATGTCGATAATTTAGGTATTATATAGAATATTAATAGTATAATAACAAATAATTAATGTTCTTTATAATGAATTTTATTGTTGTTCTTTATTGTTATCCATGGTATAGTAAATTCTATAATTTGTTCACTGTAGAGAACGAACGTTATTGGAGGTGGAGGAATTACATCAAAAATTACATGTTAGGATTGCTAATAAACAGTTTGGCTATTCCTATATTTTTATAGTTACATATTGACACAAATGCATATAATAGGGGAAGTAGTAAGTAGGAAACTTAATAAAATCTTTATGTTTTTATCTATTGACACGTTCTTTATAAAGAACTAAAATGTCAATAGATTGAATTACCTTGTTTTTGAAGGCGAATAGTTACCTTACTTAGGCAATTGGTCATGAAAAGAGTAGAAAAAATAATGTATCGGTGGAGGAAGATATGGATAATGAACTAAATATAAAAGAAACACTTATGATCATAAGGAGAAGATTATGGATTGTCATATTAATTACCCTAATTTGTACAACGTTAGGCTATGTGTATAAGAGTGTGAACACTCCTACACCAGTTTATCAATCTTCAGCAAGAGTCATTATTGACGCAAATGCTGAATATAAGCGAACATTGATGGTTATTGTAAGGGATTCTACGATCCTAGACAAAGTCATTCAGGAGATGGAACTGCCAATGACCTCAGAGCAACTTGCCAATCAAGTGAGAGTTGAAAGTGTTGAAAATACTCAAGTTGTCAGAATTAGTGTAATAGATACAGACCCAGTATTGGCAGCAAGTATTGCAAATACCATTTCAAGTGTATATCAAAGGGAAATTAGACAACTTGTTAACTTCTACGGAGTAACACTGCTGTCAGAAGCTAAGGTAGATACTAATCAAGTAAACACACCTAGCAATCGAATACTCTACATTACATTTATTTTTGGTTTGGTTGTAAGTATTGGATTTGTATTCCTACTGCATGCCTTAGATGATAGAGTCCGAGATGAAGATGAGATGGAAGAACTACTAAACTTACCAGTCCTTGGTGTTGTCTCAAAAATTAATAAGAAAACGTTGAAATCCGAAACATATCGTCTTGCCGATATTGAACCAAGAGGTGAAAGCATTGAAGTTAATTAGTTCTAAACGTTCATCCAACCGAAATAAAAAGCGAAATTTAGTAGCTTATACACATCCAGACTCAATTATTACTGAACAATATCGTTCGATTCGAACCAACATCGGTTTTCTTGTAGGAAAGAACGGTAATAAAACAATACTATTTACTTCTCCAGGGGTAGGAGAAGGAAAGTCGACAACAGTTGCTAACTTAGCGGTTTCATTAGCAAACCAAAAACAAAAGGTTCTGATTATTGATGCGGATTTAAGAAAGCCATCCATACAGACAATTTACAAGTTGGAAAATAAACTCGGCTTGTCCTCAGTCTTATCAGAAAGAATAGAATTAGAGAAAGCTATTCAGAATACAGAAATAGATGGTTTGGAGATATTAACAAGCGGACCGGTTCCAAATAATCCAGCAGAATTATTAAGCTCTATCAATTTTGAAAATTTATTAGAAGAAGTCTCAGAAAGCTATGATGTAATATTAGTAGACTCACCACCAGTAATGGAGGTTACAGATACGCTACTACTTGCTAACCAGTGTGATAGCGTAGTGTTAGTAGTACGACATAAAAAAACAGAGTTTGAAGATGTCGTAGACGCGAAGAAGTTACTAGAGTTCGGAAAAGCAAAGCTAATTGGAACGATAATTAATGATAAGAAATAAAAGGAACGGTATTTTTTTTGCATGTAATGTTCTTAATTAAGAATTTGTTGTTCTTAGTATAATGCAGATTTGGTGATGTCTCCTTACCTATATCAATGGAGGCACTCGGTTGTACTGTGGGTTTAGTACCTTAGACGCTAGTCGTCAAAAGTATGATGTGAGGGAGGGTTAAATGCCCTATACATTTAATGTTTTTTAACTAGGCAGTTTTAGATAAATGCCTAGTTAAAAGGCTTTAAATATGAAAAAAGGAGTTGTTTCTACAATGAAAGATGATTTTGACCAATACCCAAAATCATTGAAAAAGGCGGTTAGATATATAAAGCAAGATGCTTCAAGGGATGAATTAGAAAAGATTAAAAAGCTTATTGATAAGGCAATTAGTAAAAGGAAACTAATGTTGGAATAATCTCAAAGAAAGGAGGGCTTATGAGTGACCCACAAACAAAGGCTATCACTATTTTTTATTATTGACACGTCAATCGTCTTAATGGCGATGCTTGGCAGCCAATATATAGTTAATGGAGGTTTTCAAGTATATTCACTAGCAGTTTTGTTAGGAACAAGTATGATCTTATTCTTTCATTTTTTCTTTGCTAGTTATTTTAAGTTGTATAAAAAGGTATGGCAATATGCAAGTGTTGGTGAATTGTACATTATTTTTAAGGTAGTTACACTTTCAGTAGGATTTGCTGGCCTGCTCCAACTATTTTATCAAATTGATAACCTTTTTCGAGTTTATGCAACAATGTGGATGATCCACCTTTTATTGATGGGGGGCTCGCGTTTCATCTGGAGAGTGGTAAGGGATACGTACATTTCAAGAAATGACAACCGTAAGCGAACTTTAATAATTGGCGCAGGTTCAGCGGGCACAATGCTAGCTAGGCAATTAATAAAAAGTATAGACGGAGAGCTTGTTCCAGTTGCTTTTATAGATGATAACCCAAACAAACAAAATCTCGATATATTTGGAATTCCTGTAGCGGGTGGAATAGAAAAAATTGAAAGTGCCGTAATCGAGTTTAAGATTGAGCATATTATCATTGCTATTCCATCACTGAATAGAAAAGAGTTAACATCGATTTTCCAATCATGTGCCAAAACAAATGTTAAAACTCAAATTCTCCCGATGATTGAGGATTTAGTGACTGGAAAGATTTCAGTAAATCAATTTCGCGATGTTCAGGTCGAAGATTTATTAGGTCGAGAACCTGTTCAGTTAAATATTGATAGTATTTCAAGTTCTGTAACAGATAAAGTCGTCATGGTAACGGGTGCAGGAGGTTCAATCGGTTCAGAAATATGTCGACAAATCGCTCTATTTAATCCAAAACAACTGATTTTATTAGGTCACGGTGAAAATAGTATTTATTCAATTGAAATGGAACTTAGAGAAACCTTTAAACAATCAAAAATTGAAATCACCACAGAGATCGCTGATATACAGGATCAAGAAAAAATGGTTGATACTTTTAACTTATACCGACCAAATGTTGTTTACCATGCTGCAGCTCATAAGCATGTGCCATTAATGGAACGAAATCCAGAGGAAGCCGTAAAAAATAATATTATCGGTACTAAAAATGTGGCGATTGCAGCAAGTCTTGCTGCAGTTGAGACGTTTGTAATGATCTCCACAGACAAGGCAGTTAACCCAACAAGTGTCATGGGCTCAACAAAGCGGTTAGCAGAAATGATTATTCAATGGATGGATCAAAAAAGTGCAACGAAGTTTGTTGCTGTTCGCTTTGGTAATGTATTAGGAAGCAGAGGAAGTGTCATCCCTCTATTTAAGAAGCAAATTGAAAATGGTGGACCGGTCACTGTAACTCACCCAGATATGGTTCGTTACTTTATGACAATCCCTGAAGCTTCTAGACTCGTTATTCAAGCGAGTTCTCTTGCCAGAGGTGGAGAAATCTTTGTGTTGGATATGGGTGACCCAGTCAAAATTGTTGACCTTGCAAAAAACTTAATTACCTTATCGGGGAATTCAATTGAGGACATCGGTATTCAATATACAGGTATGAGGCCAGGGGAGAAATTGTTTGAAGAATTATTAAATGAAAATGAAGTACACGATCAACAAGTCTATCCGAAGATTTATATTGGAAAAACAGCTGAACTATATATGGATGATATAGAGGATATAATTGATAGTTTTATGGAGCTTGATAAGTCTGAGTTGAGAAACCGTCTAGTAGACTTAGCAAATAATAAAATGACGGCTAAATCCCTAGTGAAAGTACCTGTCTAATAGGAGCGAATGACTATGAGAGTAAAAAAAGCGATAATACCAGCGGCTGGACTTGGAACTAGGTTTTTGCCGGCAACAAAAGCAATGCCAAAGGAAATGCTACCAATCGTTGATAAACCAACAATTCAGTATATTGTTGAGGAAGCTGTAGCTTCAGGGATAGAGGACATTATTATTGTGACCGGAAAAGGGAAGCGAGCAATTGAAGATCATTTTGATATGGCGTTTGAATTAGAACAAAATCTGATGGAAAAAGGAAAGGTAGACTTACTTCGAGAAGTACGTAAATCCTCCAATATGGTTGACATTCATTATATACGTCAGAAAGAGCCACGGGGTTTAGGGCATGCAGTTTGGTGCGCCCGTAAGTTTATAGGAGATGAGCCGTTTGCGGTATTACTTGGTGATGATATTGTTCAGGCTGATAAACCTTGCTTAAAACAATTAATTGAGCAATACGATGAAACAAGGGCTTCAATCATTGGGGTACAAACTGTTCCTGAAAATGAAACACATCGGTACGGTATTGTTGACCCAATAACAAACATTGATCGACGCTATAGTGTCAACCAATTTGTTGAAAAGCCGTCGCCAGGCACTGCCCCTTCAAATCTAGCAATTATGGGTCGCTATATCCTGACACCAGAGATTTTTATGTTTTTAGAAAGACAAGAAGCTGGGGCTGGTGGGGAAATTCAGTTGACAGATGCCATTCAAAAGCTGAATGAAATCCAACGAGTCTTTGCTTATGACTTTGAAGGCAAACGGTACGATGTTGGGGAGAAGATTGGTTTTGTAAAAACGACATTAGAATTTGCAATGATGAACGAAGACCTTAGGTGTGAGTTGTTACCTTTTCTAGAAGGTATTCTGAATGACATATCAACTAGAAACTAGTAGCTTATTTAGTTGTTTAGTCTCTATATGTAACAAATAATATATCTTACTTTGAGGTGGGTTATGTGGATGCTGCAACAGTAAGCAGGATAAAAGAGGAAGCTTTGACTGTAGATCAAATTACTGGATATACAGGAAGTTATAACCGCATTTTTAAAAGAGTCATAGATTTACTATTGGCTCTAATTTTTTTAATTATTTTAACTCCTATCTATATAGTGATCTCAATCCTAATAATTATAGAAACAGGAACTCCAATCATATATAAAGCGGATCGTGGGGGGTATAAGGGGAAACCATTTAAAATCTATAAGTTCCGCACTATGATAAAAGACGCTGATATAATTGGTGGCGGTACTACAGCTTTAAATGACAGTAGGATTACTAAAGTTGGCCAGTTTCTCAGGCATACGAAATTAGATGAGACCACACAACTTCTTAACATAATCAAGGGAGAAATGAGTTTTGTAGGCCCACGTCCTGAACTTCTAAAATATACATCCCGGTACACAGGTACGGAAAACTTTATATTAGAAGTTAGACCAGGGATTACTGATTATAGTTCTTTAGAATTTATTAACCTAGATGAAATCGTTGGTGGGAAGAATGCAGATGAAATGTATGAAAAATATGTTTTAAAAAGAAAAAATCAACTTCGTATAAAATATGCGGCAACAGTCTCAATAACAACTGATGCCAAACTATTTATATTGACTATCTTAAGAGTCCTAAAAAAAGGGGTAAAGATCTTTAAGAACAAAAAAAGGAGGGATTAACTTGGAATATGTTAACCTGAGAAATTCGGATTTAGAGGTTTCTAGACTTTGTATGGGTGGTTGTCCGATGGGAGGACATGGCTGGGGAAACGTGTCAGAGAAGAACTTAATTATGGCAGTTCATGCTGCAGTTGACAATGGAGTAAACTTTTTTGATACGGCTGATACATATGGTCTTGGGAGGTCTGAGGAGACACTAGGAAAAGCGTTAAAAGGAAAGAGAGAACAAGTGATTATAGCATCTAAATTTGGCGTGCGGGTAGAAAACGGAACCACATTTTATGACAATAGCCCTGAGTGGATTGAAAAAGCAGTCGAAGGAAGCTTAAAAAGGTTAGGGACAGACTATATTGACCTATACCAAATTCATTATAGAGATAAGAAAACTAATATCAGTGACGTAGTTTCTAAACTAGAGCAATTAAAAGAGAAAGGTTATATCAGACACTATGGATTATCAAATATACATAAAAAGGATATCCCTGAGCTAAAGTCATTCGTTGGTAAATTTGTGAGCTTTCAAGATGAGTATAGTTTAGCATGTCGAAAAAATGAAGAAGATTTGATTGAGCTTTCAAATGAATTAAAGCTAACACCATTAACGTGGGGAAGTTTAGGGCAGGGCATCTTAACTGGGAAATATGATCTAAATGTAAACTTCAATGAAAATGATCGGCGATCTAGAGAAGTCTATACAAATTTTTATGGAGAGAAATTAAAGAAAAATTTAAAAGTTGTTGATGTTTTAAGAGTGATAGGTAGACAAAATGAGAAGTCTATTCCATCAGTTGCTATTCGTTTTATTCTGGACTACATACCTAAATCTGTGGTTCTTGTAGGTATAAAAAATGAGGAACAACTCAGATCTAACCTTGAAGCAATTAATTGGAATTTAACGACAGAAGTTATTAATAACCTGTTAGAAGTATCAGCAGAAACGGAGGCAATAGTATGAAAATGAGTAGTGAACAACTTGCTTGGAAGATCAGGCGTCACGGAGTAGAAATGACTCATTTATCCCAAGGGTCACATATAGGAGCAATTTTATCGGTAGCAGATATAATCGCCGTCCTATACAACGATATCGCTAATACTAACCCCGAAAATCCTAGTATGCCTAATAGAGATAGAATAATTTTAAGTAAGGGCCATGCTGGAGCTGCTATATATGCTGCACTTGCTGAAAAAGGTTTTTTTGACGTGGAAGAATTAAAAACTCATTATGCTGACGGTAGTAGACTATCGGGTCACGTTTCGCATAAGGGGGTTCCTGGTGTTGAATTTTCAACAGGATCTTTAGGCCATGGCCTTTCCGTAGGTGCTGGTATGGCCTATGCAGCTAAAAAAGACAAAAAAGAGTTTCGTGTATTTGTAATACTGGGTGACGGTGAATGTGATGAGGGTTCTGTTTGGGAAGCAGCCTTGATGGCAAACCACTATAAGATTAATAATCTCGTAGCAATAATTGATCATAATAAAATGCAAAGTCTAGACTATTGTGAAAATACAATGTCTCTTTCGCCATTTGCTGACAAATGGAAATCATTTGGCTGGAACGTAATTGATGTAGATGGTCACAGCCATGAGGAGCTAAGATCTGCTTATAAAGAGGCAATAAAGTCAGAAGAAAAGCCGACTGTTATTATTGCAAATACGATTAAAGGAAAAGGTATATCCTTCATGGAGAATAATATCCTATGGCATTACCGTTTTCCTCATAAGGGTGAAGAATACGATTCAGCAGTCGCGGAATTAAAAGAACAGCTTCCAGAAGGCACGTTTGATACTTATGATGTGGAGGTACTAAAAAAATGAGAGATACCTTTGTTAGTACGCTAATAGATCTGGCTAAAAATGATAAGAATGTTCACTTAATTACTGGAGATTTAGGATTTGGAGTGTTAAAGCCTTTTTGGGAGCAATTACCTGACCAATTTACAAATGCTGGAATTGCCGAACAGAATATGACTAGTTTTGCAGCAGGCCTAGCATTGGAGGGCAAAACAGTTTTTACGTACTCTATAGGGAATTTTCCTACTTTACGAGCAATAGAACAAATTCGAAATGATTGTGCTTATCATAACGCAAATGTAAAAGTTGTATGTGTTGGAGGGGGATTTGTATATGGTTCCCTTGGAATGAGTCATCATGCAACTGAAGATCTAGCTATTATGAGGGCGTTACCCGATGTTACAGTTTTGGCTCCTGGTGATCTAGTAGAAGCTGAATGTGCAACTAAAGCAATTTATGAAGCAAAAGGAACTTGCTACTTAAGACTAGGTAGAGGTGGCGAAAAGCGTATACATGATACGATTAACAACTTTGAAATAGGAAAAGCAATTAAGGTGAGGGATGGGGTATCTATTGCAGTATTTTCAACAGGTGCGATTTTTGATGAGGTTATTATTGCAAGTCAATATTTAGAGAATTCTGGAATATACCCGGCTTTATATACATTCCCGACTGTTAAACCTATTGATAAAAGTACGATTGAATTATGTGCTCGCCAGTATGATCTAATTGTCACTATCGAGGAACATAATATTGTAGGTGGGTTTGGTAGTGCTGTCTCAGAAGTTTTGTCAGAGGTGGATTTTCCGAGAGCGACAATGGTAAAAATCGGAATAGACGATAGATATTCAAGTGTTGTAGGTTCGCAAAGATATTTAAGGCATATGTATGGAATGAGTGCAGAAAAGATTACAGAGAGGATTCAAATAGCTTTTAATTCTTTTAAAAATAGAGTGGATAGAGTAAAGGAACTTATTAATGAGTAACATTGTCTTAATTTTGGCGAATGATAATTCAACCATCTATAACTTCAGACGTGAACTTTTAATGAGGCTGATTGAAGAAGAATATGAAGTTGTTATTTCTCTTCCTCCAGATGAGAGAAACAGTGAATTTGTCAAGTTAGGTTGCAAGATAGAAGAAATTTCAATGGCAAGACATGGTATAAATCCGATTAAAGAGCTTAATTTACTAAGAAATTATATTAAACAAATAAGAAGAATTAATCCAAGGATTGTGCTTACTTTTACAGTAAAGCCTAATATATATGGCAGTATTGCTTGTCAAAAACTAGGAATTCCGTATATTAACAATGTTACTGGCCTTGGTAGTGCATTTCAAACTGAAAATATTGTAAAAAAGATTATGTTGTTACTTCAAAAAAAGGCTTATAAGGACTCAGAGTGCGTTTTTTTTCAAAATAAAGAGAATAAGGAATTTATTGAAAGAAAGGCAATTTCACATAATAGGGGAATATTACTTCCAGGTTCAGGGGTTAATCTAATAAAACATCGTTACGAACCTTATCCAGTTGAAAGAGATTTAATAAAATTCATAACTATTGCCAGAGTTAGAAAAGATAAGGGGTTTGATGAATTATTTGAAGCTGTAAAAATAATTACAAGTAAATATAAACAAGTAGAATTTCATATAGTTGGCTGGTTTGAGGATAGTAATTATTATAAACAAACAATAACCGAAATGACAGAAAAATACCCAGTTTATTATCATGGGACTCAATCTCAGGAAAAGGTACACGAATTAATTTCACAATCTCATTGTCTAATCCATCCTTCTTACCATGAAGGAATGGCTAATGTAATCCTAGAAGCTTCAGCAAGTGGTAGGCCATGCTTGGCTTCCGATATTCCTGGATGTAAAGAAGCCGTAGAGCATGGAAAGACGGGTTATTTATTTAAAGTTAAAAATATTGAAAGCCTAGTAAATGCCATTAATAATTTCTTAAAGTTAGATCATAAAGATAAGGAAATTATGGGAATAATGGGAAGGGGAAAGATGGAGAGGGAGTTTGATCGTAATATCGTTATCAAGGCCTATTTGGATCAAATTCAAGAAGTTTTTAATAAGATAAGTAAGGAGAGCTAATATGTCACTATACGATAAAATTGTACGTAAGCAGGAAAAGATATCACTCGTTGGTTTGGGTTATGTAGGATTGCCAATTGCTGTTGCTTTTGCAAAAAAAGCGGATGTAATTGGTTTTGATGTTAATAAGGAGAAAATTGAACTTTATGAAAAAGGAATTGACCCTACAAAGGAAGTTGGAAATGAAGCTATTAAAGATACCACAGTCGATTTCACTTCAGATGAGTCAAGATTAAGAGAAGCGAAGTTTCATATAGTGGCAGTTCCAACCCCGGTTAAAGAAGACCGAACTCCAGATTTAACACCAATAAAATTAGCAAGTCAAACTCTGGGGAAAAATCTAACTAAAGGTTCGATTGTTGTCTATGAATCTACTGTATATCCAGGAGTGACAGAAGATATTTGTATCCCAATATTAGAACAGGAGTCTGGACTAAAGTGTGGGGTAGATTTCAAAATAGGATATTCTCCAGAAAGAATTAATCCTGGTGACCATGAGCATCGATTAGAATCAATTGTTAAAGTAGTATCGGGTATGGATGAGGATACTCTTGGGATTATTGCTCAAGTTTATGAACTAGTCGTTGATGCAGGAGTGTACCGTGCAAAAACAATTAAAGTAGCTGAAGCCGCAAAGGTAATTGAAAATGCCCAGCGTGATATTAATATTGCTTTTATGAATGAGCTTTCTATTATTTTTAATAAAATGGATATCGATACAAAGGCAGTGCTTGAAGCAGCAGGAACCAAGTGGAACTTCCTGAAATTCTATCCAGGTCTTGTAGGTGGTCATTGTATTGGGGTTGATCCTTATTATTTGACATATAAAGCAGAACAATTGGGTTATTACTCTCAAATAATTCTTTCCGGAAGAAAAATTAATGATGGAATGGGAAAATATGTTGCTGAAAGTACAGTAAAGAATATGATTAAAGCAAATAAACAGATAAATGGAGCGAAGGTAGCTATTTTTGGAATTACGTTTAAAGAGAACTGTCCTGATGTTAGAAACACAAAAGTAGTTGATGTGATAAAAGAGTTAGAGGAGTATGGGGTTGAGGTAATAGTAGTAGACCCAATCGCAGACAGAGACGATTTGTGGCATGAGTATCGTATTAATCCTTGTACGCGAGATCAGATAAAAGAGGTTGATGCAGTAATCTTTGCTGTTCCCCATGAAGAATTTAAAACTATAAGTTTAGAACAGGTATATAGTATGTTCCACTCTAATCATAAAAGTGACATAGAGGTCGTGGCAGAAATAGCTGCTACAGTAGAACCTGACTTAACCAATGTTTCCTTTCCTATACTAATAGATATTAAGGGAATGTTTAATCGGAAAGAAGCAGAGAACAAGGGTTTCTTATATTGGAGGTTATAAAATGGGTTACGAAAATATTGTTTTTCCAGAAGGATCGAAATTCTTAGTGACCGGAGCTGCTGGGTTTATTGGTTCAAATCTAGTAGAGGCGATACTGCGGTTAGGGTATAAGGTTAGGGGACTTGATGACTTTTCTACGGGGAAAAAAGAAAATATCATAGAATTTTTAAACAATTCAAATTTCGAATTTATTGAAGGTACAATTCTTGATCTAGATACGTGTATGGGAGCTTGTGAAGATATTAATTATGTTCTCCATCAAGCTGCATGGGGAAGCGTACCTAGAAGTATAGAAATGCCATTATTCTACGAAGAAGTTAATATTAAAGGAACATTAAATATGTTGGAAGCAGCAAGACAAACGGGTGTACAAAAATTTGTATATGCCTCGAGTTCCTCCGTTTATGGAGATGAACCTAATTTGCCAAAGCAAGAAGGAAGAGAGGGTAACATTCTATCACCGTATGCTCTTACAAAAAAGATAAATGAAGAATATGCAAAGCTTTATACAAATTTATACGGCATTGAAACAATTGGCCTACGTTATTTTAATGTTTTTGGAAAAAGGCAAGACCCCAACGGAGCATATGCAGCAGTTATACCAAAGTTTATAAAACAACTTCTAAATGATGAACGACCAATTATCAATGGGGATGGTCAGCAAAGTCGTGATTTTACATATATTGATAACGTAATTGAAGCAAATTTAAAGGCTTGTCTTGCTCCAAGTAAAGTAGCAGGTCATGCTTTTAATATTGCTTCTGGTGGTAGGGAGCGTTTGATTGATTTATACGAACAGCTACGTAGTTCATTAGGAAAAGATATTCAACCAATCTTTGGACCTGATCGAATAGGAGATATAAAGCACAGTAATGCAGATATCAGTAAAGCAAAGAATATGCTAGGTTATGATCCATTGTTTTCATTTGAAAAAGGAATATTATTGGTTATTGATTGGTATGTTTCACAAAATAAACCGACTAGTACTTTTCAATAGGAGTTTAGCTATGAATATTAAGCATCATTTAGTACAAAAAGATAAATGTGTTAGTGTCATTATTCCTGTTTATAAGACGGAAAGATATATTGCTGAATGTTTGCAATCTGTTATTGACCAGACTTATAGCAATATACAAATTATTGTTATAGACGATGGTTCTCCAGATAATGCCTGGAAAATAGTGGAGGCATTTATGGGGGGAGATAATAGAATTGAGTTAATTAGACAAGGAAACAAAGGTTTATCAGGAGCTAGAAATACGGGGATTAAAAGAAGTATAGGAGAATACTTGGTATTTTTGGACTCAGATGATACACTTCAGCCTAATGCCATAGAGGTGTTACTGCAAAAGGCTCAAGAGACTCAAGCTGATATGGTTATTCCAGACAGGTATTTAAGAAAGAACGAGATTGATGGAACGAAAAAGTTACATTTTCATTTCCCATTAGAAAGTATGTCTCATCAGGATCCTATTAAATTTGCTATAGAAACTGTTATTGCTAAAGGGAGAGCTTGGCGAGCGACTTCTGTTTTATATCGCACCTCACTAGTAAAAACAAATAAAATTCTTTTTCCTGTTGGATATACAGCTGAAGATATTGTATTTAACTTAAGTTTATTTGCAGTTGCTGATACTATAGCTATTGTAAACTATGAAACATTAATTCAACTTAATAGGATAGGGAGCATTACAAATTCTTACCGAACGGATTATTCAGATGTTATGTTATTCATAGATGAACAAGTTCGATTGTTTTTATTAAAAACAAGAATGGACAATCGTGATGGGGAAATCGCTAGAGACTCTTTACTCTGTAGGAATATCATCCTTTTTATAGAAAACGAGATTTCACCGGTTAATAAGAAAGCCTTTAAAAGTAAGTTTAATAAAATTAGATTTGTTTTAAATCAGGTTAGAGTAAGAGAAGCCTTTGAAAATACTTCTGTTCATATGCCTTATTTTCAATCAAAAGTTATAACACTTTATTTTCGTTTAATGAGATTTCTAATAAGCAAACGATTATATTATTTTTCTGCCCAATTAACATTTGTTTTGCAAAAGTTAAAGCATATTGGAAACTAATCAGTATTAGCTACCCAAAAAAGCATTGATATATGATATCAATGCTTTACTGTTGTCTAGATCATCCGTAAATCTCGGAAGCAAATACAATTTAAGATTAATATTAAGGGGTTTAACAATGTATATCTTATCAAAGCGGTATAATAGCAAGACTAAATTTAATAAACAAATGACTTTTTTCTTTTTAATGTTTTTATTATTTATGTTTGCAATATCGTTTGTATTTGCTGTGTCAAGAGCTACTAATGCACCATTCTTATCAATTTTTACGTGTTACTCTTTAATTATCCTTTTGTTCTACAAGAATTTAAAATTATTTACAATCAAAGGATACTCTACTATTTACATAGTGTCTTTCACCATAACTAATTTACTTTTAATATATCAATCAATTTATAAAGATCTACCACTGGGAGGAAGGGATTATTATTTATTCCATACTCAAGCAGAAACCATAATAAATGAAACGAGTAGTTTGATTAGTATCTTTACACACGGTGAATATTTTAATTTTTTTTCCAGAGTAGTTGCAGTTATTTATTATGTATTTGGAGTAAGTTTAGAACAAGTATACTTCTTTATTTTTATTACTTCACTAATAACATTAAGATACATATTTAAAACAACATATATTCTTATGAATGATTATAAGAAGGCTCAAATTGTATCAATAATTTGGGTTCTATGGCCAGCTGAAGTTATCCATTCTATTACTTTCCTACGAGAAATGCCTATTCAACTCCTTTTTATCATGTCTTTGTATTACTTTATAGGGTTTATTAAAAGTAAAAAAAATTATTTGTTATTTTTCCTAGCTATAGCATTATCTATCGCTGCAACTATATTACATTCCGGGATGATAGGAGTTGTAATTTCTTACTTGTTTGTAGCTACAGTATTTAATTCCAATAAAGGTATTAATATTGTAAATAGTCCATTAAAAATTGGTGTCTTTTTGATTTTTATGATGATATTAATTAATTCTCCATTAGGAGAATTAATGACGACAAAATATGGAAACGTAGATGATGTGGACGGTTTTATAGAAAAGACATCAAGAGTTGAAGGAAATACGGCATATGTTAATTCAACCCCAGAAAATACATTAGATATAATATTGGAGACTCCATATAGGATAATAATGTTTGCCATGGCACCGTTTCCTTGGCAAATATATGATGTTTCAACATTAATGGCTTGGCTCTTAGATGGTGTATTAAGAATTTTCATAGTTTGGAAGTTATTCGAGTTTTTTAAGAAATTTAAGCCAGCCAACGATCATGAGAGAATATTTAGAGTACTTTTTATTTTGATTTTATTATTAACTTATTTGATTTATGCTTGGGGAACTTTTACTTATGGGACTGCAATGAGACATAGATTAAAATTATTTCCATTAGAAATCATATTAATAATTCCTTATCTAAGTATAGTGAAAGAGCGAGTAAAAAATCATCAGGAAGAGTTAAAGAAAAAAATAGTTAAGAAAGTGAAAGGATAACAGATAAGATGAAATATGAACCACTAGTTACCGTATTAATGCCTGTATTTAATGGCGAAAAATATCTAAGAGATTCAATAGAGAGTATTCTTCAGCAGACATATAAAAATATTGAGTTTTTAATAATTGATGATGGGTCTAGCGATGACAGTGTTAGGATTGTACAATCCTATGATGATCCTAGAATAAGGTTAATTCGTAACGAGAAAAACTTAAAACTAATTGCTACTTTAAATAGAGGAATAGAACTAGCAAATGGAAAATATATAGCTAGAATGGACTGTGATGATATTAGTTTACCACGAAGAATTGAAGAACAAGTGAAGTTTCTTGAAAAAAATCATGACTATGTGTTATGTGGTACTGGGTGCACAATTTTAGGAAAGCGTTTTAGTAAAAATAGTCCAATAAATGGGTGGGCTAAAATAAGAAATAGGTTAGTAGTAGGTAATTGTTTTACTCACCCAACGGTTATGTTTCGGGGATCAATCTTAAGAGAAAAGAATATTAAATATGACGAAAAATATGTTCATGCAGAAGACTTTGAGTTATGGCAGAGATTAAGCGAGGAATATAAGCTAGAAAATATATCGAAACCTTTACTGAAATATAGGATTACACCAGGGAGTATTAGCCGTAAGTACAATTATGAGCAGTTAAATATGAACTCAAAAATTGCAAATAGAGGCCTTGAAAAAAATGGGATATTCTTTGAAAAAAGCCAGTACATGAGACCTTCCTTGACTTGTGAAGAAGTAATAAATGCTAAAAAGGAACTTGAAGACATAGTAATGAAAAATAAATACTATCAGGAAGATAAACAGCAAATTTTAGTTCAACTTTGGTTAGATATTTGTAATAGATACACCTATCAAGGTATAAAGGCATATAAAATTTTCAACTCTATTAATGAATTAAATATGAAAAAAGTAAATTTGACTGTAAAACTTAAGCTATTAATCAAATGTTTATTAAGAAGAAAGCTAACATAGAGATAAAATAAAATGTAAATATGGAGTAGTTAGACCTTTAAGTCATCAACAAGAATAAAGGTTGTGAACGTTTTCGTTCTATTAGTGTTGGATTTTGCAAGTGTGTAAATGGAGGTGGATTATTGAAATGGTGGAGCAAGGAATAAGTTTTACACCTAATAAGGAATTAAAATTACTATTAAAATGTATTGAACTAGAGAAAAATAAATCTGACGAATATCAATGGGAGAAAGAATTAAAGGGTATAGATTGGGATTTATTTCTAGAACTGGTACAGCACCATCGTGTATCTTCAGTAGTTTACAAAAAGCTAAAATCGGTATCGAAAAGAACGCTACCTCAAAGGATTATTAAAGAACTTCAAGATCAATATCAACAAACTTCATTTCAAATGCTTAAATTAAGTGGAGAGCTGGTTAAGGTTTGTCAAGAAATCGCAACTAATTACATTGATATACTAGTCTTAAAGGGGCCAATTCTTGCTTTAGAAATATATGGCGAGTTTTCTATGAGGCCTTCTAGGGATCTTGATCTATTAGTTTCTATTGAAGATTTGAAGGCAACTGAGGAAGTTTTATTTAAGCTTGGTTACCATAAGGACATTAAGGATCAAGAGCAAGAGGTATTTAATATATGGAGATGGAGAACTCATCATTTCTTATACTTCCACCCTGTTAAACAGATAACAATAGAATTACATTGGAGATTACATCCCCCACCTAGTAAGGCACCAAACTTTAAAGAGCTATGGAAAAGAAGGAGAGTAAGATTTATTAGTAAAACGTCTGTAAATTATTTAGGTAAAGAAGATTTATTCTTATTCCTTGTCACTCACGGGGCACGACACGGTTGGTTCCGATTACGCTGGTTGGTGGACATTGACCGTTTATTAAAGAATTCATTGGACGGAGAGTTTATAGCTTCATTAATGAAAAAGTATCAATATGAGTATATGGTAGGCCAAGCGTTAATCTTATGCAATCATTTACTAAAATCACCTTTACCAAAGAGGTTCGAAAGTGTCTTATATAAGCGCAAATCCGGCAAACTAGCTAGGAGTGCGCTATTTTATATTCGGCAGATAGTGAATTTACACGGTGAGCAAGTGTCTAAGGAAACCTTAAGGTATCATAAAAAATATGCTAGATCCTTAAATCCTATCCTATACCAATTGGCGACATATTTATTAATACTTTATCCAAGCTCATCAGATATTAGGACGTTACCTTTACCAAGGGCACTTCATTTTTTATATTTGCCACTACGTCCATGTCTAACTATATGGAGAGCCATCAAAAAATAGTTTATACGAGAGAGGTGATGATTTTTTGGTCAAGGTAAGTATAATAGTTCCTGTTTACAATTGTGAAAAAGTTATAGAAAGAACTATAAGGAGCTTACAAGATCAGTCATTGAGAGAAATTGAAATAATATTAATCAATGATGGATCAAAGGATAATAGCTTGTCTATATGTCGAGAAATTGCTAAGGAAGATAGTAGAATTATAGTAATTAATCAAGAGAATAAAGGGGTTTCTGCAGCAAGAAATACAGGAATCCGATTTGCCAGTGGTGAATATATTGGGTTTGTTGATGCAGACGATTGGGTTTCTCACGAGATGTACAGGAATATGTATAATAGGATGAAAAATGACCAATCAGATGTTTGTATATGTAATTATATTGAAGAATGTACTTATTCTTCTAATTTGGAAAATCTAGAAATTGAAGAAAAAGTATTAAGAGAGAAAGAAAAAATTATAGAGAAGATTATATTGAATTTGATTTCAGGTAAAGATTATAACAACAGATACAATACTATCATGGGAAGTGTCTGGAGGTTACTTATTAAAAGGGATTTTTTGATAGGCTATGATATAACTTTTAAGATTGGGATACCGCTTATGGAAGACACAATTTTTTCTCTGGAGGTATTCTCCAGAAGTAAGGTTGTTAGCATTGACAAAGGAAATTACTACCATTACGTAAATACCCCAAATTCAGCCATAAGAGTTTACCGTAAAAATAAAATAGACCTTTTAAAATGTGTATTTTCCTGTATGGAGAATATTTTAAAGGAACAATTAGAGTTAGATGAGAATGTACAAAAAAGACTAGATCTTAGATATGTTACCATGTGTCTAAGTTCAATTACAAATGAAATTAGATGGAGAAATAGTTCAATTATTAAAAAGCATAGGTTTATTACACAGATATGTAATGATGAAAAATTAACCATCGCATTAAGAAGATTGAATAGTAGTAATTTATCTTTAAAAGACCAAATTAGTATTTATTTACTTAAATATAAACTTAGCTCATTTATCTTTTTAAAATATAAATTAGTAAACAAAAAGTAGTATTTTTAATAGCAGAAATCATAATTTTAGGAGTAGGGCAATATGTCTAGAACATCTAATTCACTAAGGAATATAAAATTTGCAGTAGTTGGTCAAATTCTTGCCCTATTAATAAGCTTTATTGCTAGAATGGTTTTTATCAGAATGTTAAATACTGAATATCTTGGGCTTAACGGTTTATTTAGTAATATTCTAGCAATCTTGGCTTTAGCAGAATTAGGGATTGGTACTGCTATTGTATATAGTATGTATAAACCGCTGGCTGATAATGATATAAGAAAATTAAAAGCTTTGATGAATTTATATAAAAAGTTTTTTATTAGTATAGGTATTTTGATAATGATGTTAGGAATTGCGTTTTCACCTTTTTTAAAATATACGATGAAAGAAATTCCCGATATTCCAAATATACAGGGTTTATTTCTAATTTATGTAGCAACTACTGCAATATCATACTTCTATTCTTATAAGCGTGCCCTTATAGTAGCAGATCAGAAAAAGTATATTGATTCCTATTATTATTATACGTTTTTTATTGCTGTTAATGTTGTCCAAATGTTTGTACTTATAATAACAGCGAATTTTATGCTCTTTTTAATTATTAAGTTGATTTTTGTCTTAATTGAAAATATTTCAATTTCATATAAAGCTGATAAGATGTATCCATTTTTGAAAGAAAGAAATATTGAGAAATTAGAGGATACAGATAAAAGTACGATTGTAAAAAATATTAAGGCGATGTTCATCCATAGATTGGGTACAGTGGTCGTTATGGCTACTGATAATCTCTTAATATCAAAGTTTGTTGGTATTTTAGCTGTTGGACTCTATTCGAATTACCTACTAGTTATACAAGCTCTCGGAAAACTTTATAGTATAGTTTTCCAATCAATTATTGCCAGTGTCGGTAATCTAGGTGCAACAGAGAGTAAAGAAAAATTAAGGGATACTTTTAATTTTATTAATTTTATAAATTTTTGGATTATTGGTTTCTCCTCGATTGCATTAATAAATTTAATTAATCCTTTTATTAGACTTTGGTTAGGAGAAGAATTGCTATTCTCGAACAGTCTAGTTTTATTAATTGTCATAAACTTTTACCTCAATGGGCTTAGGTACAGTGTATTAACCTTTAGGGATGCATTAGGTTTATTTTGGTATGATCGATATAAACCTTTATTGGAGTCTCTTGTTAATCTAATAGGATCAATTATTTTAGTTCAGAAGTATGGAGTAGCTGGTGTATTACTTGGTACAACAATTAGTACTATTACAACAGTATTTTGGATAGAACCGTATATAGTCCATAAGTATGGGTTAAATAATACATCTAAAATATACTATATCAAATATCTTTTTAATACTTTTGTTATTATTATGGCCGGTTTATTGACATATTTTCTATGTAATTTGATTAATAATTTTACTATAGTGGGCTTTATTGGAAGGGTGGCAATTTGTGCATTAGTACCAAATTTCCTTTTATTATTAATCTATCATAAGACGGATGAATTTAAATATTGCGTTGGAATTGGTAAAAGAATTTTAAGTAGAACAAGAAGCATAGAGATGTAATTTCATTTAAAAATTTTTAGTAATTTAGACTACTGGTAAGGAGAATATCATGAACATTTTAGTAACGGGTGGTACTGGATATATAGGTTCCCATACTTGTATAGCATTACTAGAAGCGGGTCATACAGTTATTGTTTTAGATAATCTTAGTAATAGTAGAATTGAAACATTGTATAATATAAAGAAAATAACAAATAAGGATGTAATATTTTATCGGGTTGATGTTACGAATGAAAAAGCTGTAAGGTATATATTTGAAAATCACTCAATTGATGGAGTTATGCATTTCGCCGGTTTGAAAGCAGTGGGTGAATCAGTGGAAATTCCATTGACTTATTACTTTAACAATATCATAAGTACAATAATTCTTACGAGGGCCTGTAAGGATTATGCTGTAGAAAAATTTGTATTTAGTTCTTCTGCAACAGTTTATGGTGAAAACACTGTCCCATATATCGAGACAATGGAACTATTAGCTACAACTAATCCATATGGTGAAACAAAAGCTATGAGTGAACGGATTTTAAAGGATTTTACTAAGGTCAATTTAGAGTTTTCTGTTGCACTGCTTCGTTATTTTAATCCTATTGGTGCACACGAAAGCGGATTAATAGGAGAGGTACCAAATGGTGTACCAAACAATTTAATGCCATATCTAACACAAGTAGCTAAAGGAAAGAGGGATAAGTTATATATTTTTGGTTGGGACTATCCAACAATTGATGGTACTGGTGTTAGAGACTATATACATGTAATGGACTTAGCAGAAGGTCATGTAGCCGCAATTGAGAAAATGAAAAAAGGGGTTCAGGTTTTTAATTTAGGTACTGGTAAAGGAACTAGTGTACTGGAGTTGGTGAAAGCTTTTGAAGAAGCTAATAATATTAGAGTTCCTTATGAAATTGTAGGTCGAAGACCAGGAGATATTGCTTCCAGTTACGCCGATTGTTCTAAAGCTGCAAGGGATCTAGCGTGGGTTGCTAAGCGTGACATTGTGGCGATGTGTAGAGATGCATGGAGGTTTGAAATTAACAATATTACCTAAACCAAACTTAGGTGTTCTAGAGTTCTAAATATTTCTATCCTACAAATAAAATGTAAGATAATTACTTAGTGTATAAGAAATAGCCATATTAACATATGTCAAAAAAAGAGTGTAGCATACGGTTGGTCAGGCGTTGCTATTAAGTTGCCAATTACTAAAAACACCTTTACCAAATGAATAGAATAAGGCTGTTTCAATGCGTAAATCTAGCAAACTGGCTAAGAGTGCGCTTTTTTATGTTAGCCAGATGATTAACTTACACGGAGAGGAACTACCTGTGGATGTAAGGAAGTATCACAATATATATAGTAGATCATTAAAGCCTTTTGGGTATAAGGTTGGAACATATCTATTATTACTTTATCCTAGTTCTTCGGTCTTTAGGTCTTTGACTTTACCGAAGTCACTATACTTCTTATATATAACTTTACGGCCACTCTTTATTCTCTGGAGAGCACTTTTAGAAATAATGGGAGCAGGAAGCATAGATCCATTAATAGATGTATAAAATAATATACTGGCAGGTTTCTAATGATCATAAACAGCAAATTTTCGGTGTCTCTACTTAAATACCAAAAACTACAGTTGCTTAAATGGCAGTTTATCCTTCTTTCAATGCTCAACTTAATAGATGGTTTGCTAACATATTGGGGATTATATACAGGTACTATTTCAGAAGCTAACCCTTTCATGAGGTGGGTTTGGAATGTGAGCCCAGAGACCTTTATTGGGTTAAAGATCTTTCTCAGTTGTATATTGATAGTACTAGCAAACTGCACCTATCGTTTCCAATTTCAAGTTTTTTTATGCTATGTTCTAACAGGAATTAACGTTATTTACAGTGGAGTATTATTACTTCATTTATATTGGGTCACAACAAGCACTTTCTATTAAACTGTCACAAAAAGAATTTGCTTTAGTATATTGACACTCTTACTTAAAATAAGTAATATTAAATTACTTGGTTCTTAATAAAGAACCAAATTTATACTAGGATAACTAAAATATTTTTTTGATAATATGTTCTTTAATAAGAACTGAACTGATGAATCTAGCCTGTATAGGAGGTAACCATGAGTGCAATTGCAGGGATATACAATGTAAGTAAGGAACCTGTAGCTATTGAACAACATCTTCAAATGATGGCTTGCTTAAGGAAATATCCTGCAGATGATATTCAAGTATGGCATAAAGACAATCTGTTTCTAGGATGTCATGCGCAGTGGATTACCCCGGAGTCAGTAGGAGAACAGCTACCCTTCTATGATCAAGAGAAGAAGATGGTAATTACCGCAGATGCCATTATTGATAACCGTGAAGAATTATTTGAGAGCTTGCAAATTGAGCAACGAAAGAGAGTTGGTTATCCTGATAGCCAATTAATTTTGGATGCTTACTATAAGTGGGGCGAAGATGTACCAAAATATTTAGTTGGTGATTTTGCCTTTATGATCTGGGATGAGAGAGAACAAAAGCTCTTTGGTGCCAGGGATTTCTCTGGTGGCAGAACACTCTACTATTTAAAAAATATTCATACCTTTGCCTTTTGTACAGCGATTGAACCACTGTTTTCATTATCTCAAATTAGTCGTCTGTTAAATGAAGAGTGGTTAGCTCAGTACCTTGCCATTTCTGCATCAATCGATACGGTTGATGCTGGAATTACACCGTACTTACATGTTCAGCAGCTACCACCGTCTCATAGCATTAGTATTAAAAATGGAAATCTGACATTAAAAAGGTACTCTAAAATAACAACCCCAAGAAAGCTAAAATTGAAATCAGATCAAGAATATGTGGAAGCATTTAAAGATGTGTTTGATAAAGCAATAACTTCACGACTACGGACGCACCGTCAAGTTGGCGCTCATTTGAGTGGAGGCTTAGATTCTGGGTCGGTCGTTAGTTTTGCCAATTATCATCTAATAAAAGAAAATAAACAGTTACATACATATAGCTATGTTCCGGTAAATGATTTTAAGGATTATACAGCAAAACGTTTATTGCCGAATGAGACACCCTATATTAATTCAACGGTTAGTTTCTTAGGTAGTAATGTTTGTCAAAATTATCTTAGCTTTGACAATAAAGATCCTTATACTGAGATCGATAGCTTTCTAGATGTACTAGAAATGCCATATAAATACTTTGAAAATTCCTATTGGATCAAAGGAATCTTTGAGCATGCTTACGAGGATGGGGTCGGCGTCCTGCTAAATGGTGCTAGAGGTAATTTTACAATCTCATGGGGCCACGCTGATGTTTACTATGCTTTATTGTTAAAAAGAATGAAGTGGATCAAGCTCATCAATGAATTACATTTCTATAGTAGAAATGTAGGTGGTCCAAGACTTAGAAAAATTCCCTATCTTGCAGGTGTTGCCTATCCAAAATTATTTGATCTATTTAGTAACTATCAGCCGTATACGTTTCCAACGCTTATTAATGACCAGTTTGCTCAAAGGACAAATGTATATGAGAAACTTGCGGCAGTAGGTCTTAAAAAGACTGGATGGTTTAGTGATACAGATAACTTTTTTGATTTGCGAAGAAGGCATTTCGAGGATCTCTTTCACTGGAATTCTACAAATACTATGGCCACTAAACTCTCATTGCCCTATTCGTTATGGAAGCGAGATACAACGAATGATATACGTGTAATAGAGTTCTGCTTGTCTTTGCCTGAGGATCAATATGTTCAAAATGGTGAGGATCGCTCACTTATTCGTAGGGCTACAAAAGGTTATTTACCTGATAAGGTAAGGCTTAACCAACGAGTACGAGGAGTGCAAGGGGCTGATTGGTTGCACAGAATGCTACCAAAATGGGATGCATTTACTAATGAGTGTAGTTCCCTTATAAAAGATGATCTAATAAATGAATATTTTAATATGAATGTACTTAAAGAGGCGTTGAAAAAAGCCAATGATGGTGTAAAACCTGACTCTGCGAGAGATCCATATTTAAAGGTTCTCATGCGAGCATTAATTTTTTATCGCTTTACTCAAAAACTTACTTAGGAAGGAGGTGATTTCAATGAAAAAAGAATGGCAAAAGCCTGAATTACAAGCTCTTGAAGTAGCAATGACTATGCTTCACCCAAACAATGGGGATAATCTTGACCATGCTTACCCAGAAGGAACTCCTAGATCACAGTTAACATGGAGTTAATTTTACTTAGAGTGTTGTTGAAGGAAATTCTTAGTTCTTACATTTATACCTAATAGCTTCTAGAATCCCCTATTCCTATAGGGGGTTCCACAGCTTAAATTACTGCCGATAGAGAAAGCAGTTATTTTATTGACTATGGGTTCGATATTAAGAACTTATAAAGACTATTAAACTGGTTTTATCAAAACAAAACGGAGGATATACCATAGTTATGAAAACTGAAAAAAAGTATGCTTATCATGCGTTTGGATTTACAGTTTCAACAGAAATCGAACTTCCAGAACTTGATGAAAATCTAGATCATAATGAGAGTTTCGATATATCAGTTACGATCACTGATTTATCAGAACGATGGTCAGCTTTAGAGAACAGTAGTAATGATGGTTTTGTCATTCAAGAACAATTTATTATGTTTCATGTTCCTAGGGTTGCGATTTATTGTATTGAAAATGGGACGGAAATTTACGTACAACCATTGGATTACGGCCAGTATGCACAAATAAAGCTTTATTTACTTGGCACCTGTATGGGGGCAATTCTTATGCAACGAAATATTCTACCCTTACACGGAAGTGCAATCTCCATTAATGGAAAGGTGTATGCCATTGTCGGTCATTCAGGCGCAGGCAAATCAACACTTGCTTCAGCGTTTCTAAAAAGAGGCTATAAGTTACTAAGCGATGATGTTATACCCGTTTCTATTAACGACGATAACATTCCGATGGTAACCCCGTCCTATCCACAACAGAAATTGTGGTTGGAGAGCTTAAACCAATTTGGAATGGAGGCATTGTCCTACCAACCAATCGTTGAGCGTGAAAATAAATTTGTGGTTCCTGTGAGAGAGAAATTTTTTACAGAACCGCTGCCATTGGCAGGAATTATTGAGTTGGTTAAGGCTAATGATCAAGAAGACATTGAGATCCATCCGATTACTTCACTGGAGAGCTTGCGAACCGTCTATGAACATACGTATCGAAACTTTTTTATCGAACCATTAAGGTTACTAGGGTGGCACTTTACGTTTACAACAAAAATGTTACAGAAACTATCAGTTTATCAATTAAAAAGACCGTTAACGAGGTTTACTGCCTATGAATTAACGGACAAAATATTATCTACTATTAATGAGGAGGCCAAAATCAAATGAATAAACAAGCAGTTTCAGTAAAATCGATCGTTTCACAGGAAGCAGGTAACATTGTTAGTGATATGGATGGGGAAAAGGTAATGTTAAGCATTAATAATGGTAAATACTATAACCTTGGTGCGATTGGCGGAGAGATTTGGGAGCTAATGTCTGAACCTACGACGGTTGGTGAAATCGTAGCGACACTTTTAACCCAATATGAGGTTGAGGCATCAGTTTGCGAAGAAGAAGTGATTTCTTTTGTTGAGACAATGACTAAAGAAGGTTTGGTCAATCTTAAAGAAGTTTAGTAGGTTGTTTAATGATGCGGAAATTATTAACATTTTTCTTGTTGGATAATAGAATGAAATGGCTGTTAGTAGAGGCGTACTTCTATTTAGGCTTAGCTAGGATATTGAAGTTACTACCTTTTGCCAAGGTTGCCCCGTCTCTTGGTATTCAGATGGAAGAAACAAGTGAAGATACCTCACACAAGGAAATATTGCGGAATGTATCGAAAGCAGTGCACATGATGAGTAAATATACGTTCTGGGAAAGTCAGTGCCTTGTTAAGGCAATTGCTGCGATGAAGATGCTTGAAAAGCGTGGCATTGAAAGTACGCTTTATTTGGGAACGGCTAAGGATGAGAAGGGGTTGCTAATTGCTCACGCTTGGTTACGTAGTGGCCCCTACTATATTTCAGGGTCAGAAGGTATGGAGAAGTTTACGGTTGTGAGCAAGTTTGCAAAGAAACTAAACATGTAGCAGTCGACGAACAGTTTTCATAGGCTGGACTAGGAGGAAAGTCATGAAGTATATCTTTTATTTTTTAAAGCAAATACATTCTTTTGGCGGTAAAGTATTGTACATAAACCTCCTAGCCATGGCATTTATCGGGTTGTTAGATGGAGCGGCAATATTGATGTTAATGCCTTTGCTAAGTGTAACTGGTGTTGTTGATTTGGATACGTCAGGTATTCCGTTCGGGAATGTATTTGATTTCTTACGAGAGTATCCAAGTTATCTAGTGCTTATGTTTATTTTGGTGGGTTTTGTACTGTTGGTCGTTGGTCAGACGTTAATTCAACAATATATCACGGTGAAAAACTCGCAAATCCAACTTGGTTTTTTACGAAATCTGAAACTGAAGACGTATGCATCCATTCTTTATGCAAATTGGGGATTTTTTATAAAAAATCGTAAATCCGACCTTGTCAACTTGTTGACAACAGAACTATCCCGTGCCGGCGGAGGGACGTATTTCGTCTTGCAATTCCTATCGTCACTTGTTTTTACGTTTATTCAGATAGGTGTAGCTTTTTGGCTATCACCGGTGATTACTTCTTTCGTCTTGGGCTGTGGGGTGGTTTTGCTACTTTTTAATCGTAATTTTTTGAAAAAGTCAAGCGATCTTGGAAGTAAGAATTATACTTTAGGGAAAGACCATCTGGCCGGAATTACAGAGCAGATTAATGGGATTAAGGATATTAAGTGTAATACGCTTGAGGAGTCTAGATACACATGGTATCAAACGATCACCAAAGGTATTGAAACTGAACATCTGCAATTTGTTAAACTGAAGACGACATCTCAGTCGTATTATAAAATGATGCTAGCATTGTTTCTTGCAATCTTTATTTTTGGAGCGGTCACTTTATTTAATGCTCAGTCAGTCCAATTAGTGTTGGTTGTCCTCATTTTTTCGAGATTGTGGCCAAGGGTTTCCAGCATTCAAGCATCTCTAGAACAAATTTCAGCTACGATTCCAGCACTTAAAGCGATTATTACTATTCAAGAAGAATGCAAAAGTGCTAGAGAATTTACACTTGATGATGTCAGAGTTGATCGAGGCATTCAATTGGAGGAAGCGATCGAGTGTAGAAACGTTCACTTTCGATACAGTGGAAATGAAGAGAAGTATGCCTTAAAGAATATTAATTTGGTCATCCCGGCAAATAAGATGACGGCAATCGTTGGACCTTCTGGTGCTGGGAAAAGTACGTTAATTGACATGCTAATGGGCTTAAACCAACCGGAACAGGGAGAGATTATCATTGACGGTGTTCCGTTAACGAAATCAAATGTAACGTCATTGCGGCAGAAGGTTAGTTATGTCGCACAAGATCCATTTTTATTTCATGATAGTATTCGAGAAAACCTCCAGCTTGTGGCACCTAATGCAACAGAAGAGGACATGTGGGAGGCACTTGATTTTGCATCTGCTGCTGAATTTGTACGCGGGTTACCTCAGCAGTTGGATACGGTTATCGGTGACCGTGGAATTCGCTTATCAGGTGGTGAACGACAACGCTTGGTATTGGCAAGGGCCATCTTACGAAAGCCATCGATTCTAGTCTTAGATGAAGCGACCAGTGCGTTAGATACTGAAAATGAAGCGAAAATTCAAGAAGCGATTGAACGGATCAAAGGGAAGATGACGATTATTGTGATCGCTCATCGTCTATCAACGATTAGTAATGCTGATCAGGTCGTTGTTCTTGATCAAGGCGAAATTATTCAACAAGGCGGTTTTCAGCAACTATCGAGAGAAAAGCGCAGTATGTTTTATAAACTACTACAAAAACAAATGGACGTGTTCTATACACGGACGATGATGTAGGGAGATCTTCGTAAGGAAGGGAGGAGGGGAAACCCTTCTTTTTTCTAAGTCCATAAACAAAACTAATTGTAAGGTGAAGTAGAAAGTGGTATTCTTTATTAAGAACACTATGAGCGAACAACATTTTTTGCTTGTAGTAAATTAGAGAGAGTTCGGAGTAGGACAAGCTATTGACGTATTGGGGGATAAGTAGATGGAGACAAAATGGAATTCTGTGCAGAATGCAGTTTGTGTTTATGAATTAAAAGATTATCAACGGCACATACGCGCATCTGCAGACATCGGTGTAAAAGAAGCCTTTGCTTCGGATCTACTACGACGTTACCCAGTATTATCAGAGCATAGTCCTATAGGTGTATGTAACCGCCTTGACTATTTATGCGAAGTAGCTCTTGAAGAACTCGGTAGTGAGACAAGTCTATTTGATCGAAAAGAAGAGATAGATATTGAGATAGACGAAGCAGCAACGTTTGTTGGATATGGTGATATTCCTAACGCAAAGATTATGTTCTTCGCAGATGAAGAATCAATAGGCTATGAAGCTATGAGAAAGAGTGGTTACCTTTCCTATTGGGATGGGCAAGACCAACCATTTAATAGAGTGCATTGGAAGACGTGCGAGTGGAAACAAGGTAGGGTATCAAGGGTTAAAAATAACGCATTTTTAAAGATCAGTGCCAGAATGATGCTAGCACTTGAGCATCAGGAATTGGAGTCGGTTGATCATTGGTTCATAAAGCAAGATAAGCATAAGGATCAGTTAGTGAAAAGTTATATCATGGAAGATAGCCTTTTGTCGAACAGGCCTGGGCTAAAAACGGCATTATTTGATTACAAAGCTAGGAATGTAGACGAAGTATTAGCGAGACAACGGTTGTACCAGCGCTCTACGCAGGATAATTTTACTAAGAGTAAGTTTGTGCTATTGAATGAGATAGTAAAGAAGTCGTCTGTTTCATTTCTATTGTCATTTGGGAGTATGGAGGCAAGGAAGCAGCTCTTTGAGAAGTATTGGGAGCATGTGAGCTTTGAGAGAGTCACTTTACAACCAAGCAATAAGGAAGTTTACATATCAACAAAAAAATTCGGACAACACACAACAATAATTCTTGCAGAGGACTTAAGCTACGAACACTTTGGCTATCCTGGCGCAAGAGACCTAACAAGATTGATGAGCAGTATCGGGGTGTCACAGTGACACCCCGAAAAAAAACTTTTGCTAGCTGCAGCTGTTACATGCAATAATTAATTATCTATTATTAACTAAGCTTTTACTTGGATGTCTGGTTATGTAGTTTATTGAACAGCTATGATCCTTGACTTTGACTTATCCTTTTACCTTTTTGCAATTAGGCAATCCCACAAAACTCTGTTAACGTTTGCGCTTTTTACTATTCCTCCTATTTTCTTTGACCATTTCTCGTACAGCTGGATAAATTACTTTAATAATTTCTTTAATCATATCTCCTTCTGTTTTGTTAAGACCAATCTCAAATTTTACAAAGGATGGTAATGAAGGTAGTTTCTCACCTCGTTCAACTTCTCCAATGTACCTCGTACTTAATGTGGAAGAACCAGATAAATCCTCACGTGTCATTTTACTAGATGCCCTTAGTTTACGTAGAAAAATGCCTACTTGCCTTTTTTTATTCATATTGAGCGCTCTCTCCTTCTAAAATGAAGTAATGTAAAATAAAGAGAAATTTATTTAAAGGTAGAATTACACTAATTGCCTGAAAATAGATGTCTAAGATGTGCAGTTCGAAGTAGTTGTCGTTCAATTGTGTGGAATGAAACGGATACGGTTAGCTGAAGCTGGTTGCGAAAGGTAATAATCGTTTCTAATTTGTTTCCGGGTTTAATATGCAATACATGATGGTATGCAATCCAATGGCAATGGAAGTTAGTTGGTGCAGAAGTCGGGAAGATATAGATATCATCTCGTTCGCTGACTGGCACAGGAAGTTTATGTTTGTTATTGGTTACGTAGCTAACAGCTGCACACCTTCCTTTATGCGTAGAGCCATTGGCAAGGCATGACATTTGGATGATTTTCATCGGGGTTTGTCGTACGTACAAGATTTGGTTGACTTCATAAACAATCGAACTGAACTCACTACTTACTGCCGAACATATGGCTAACGTATTTGTGTTTGCCACATAATGACTTAATACATTCTTCATTAATGATCACTCCTAACAAAATAATTTTAAAGGCAAGGCGAAATATGACATATTTCTACATATTATTATCTTAGTAAAATGAACTTTGGTAAATGAACTAGAGCGTATAAGATGTGTACAGTTCATGTCGAAACTGTGAAAGTTTTATGCGTTGTCACAGTGACACCCCGAATTTCGTCGAAATCATAGATGAGGCGGCCATTTAATAGTAGTGGTCGTCTTTCATATATGACTTTAATAGTGTTGAAGACTTGTCGGTACAATGTAGGTTTTTTTATTATTAAACAAACAGGTTTTGGGAGTTTTTTTGTAATATTATGTTGAATAATGGTAAAGTAAATGGTAAATTTAAACAGTGTAGAGACATTATTATGGGGGACTAATTTGAGATTAGAAAAAGGATCCTAGAGTAGTTTAGATTTTACTAGCAAGTGTTGCTGTAGGAATGAGCGGTATTACATAGTAAACTAGAAGGAATGACTTTGGTGCAACTCAACAATAGTAGAGGAGTTGGAGATTTTCTTTAAATAATAGATAGTTAAGATAGTGCATGATAAATTTAGTTATTTGTTTTCGATAATCAGCTATAGGATGTATGGTTTTTGATTTAACCATCTACCATCTACCATCGTTTATCAATTTTACTAGCGCACTAAACAACAATGAGAATCTCTCCTGAGTAGTCAGAAATTTACGTAAATATATAAATGGTATGACAGTAGTGAAAAAACTCTTACTAACATACTAGATTAAGTGAATAAAAGAATAAGCATTGGAAAGTATACTGAAAGGTGAGAATTGAATGGAAAATAGACGCGTTATTGACGAAAAGGATGAAAGAATTGCAATGCTTGAAAGACAATTAATAGAATTACAGGAAGCAAAACAGCAAGTTGCCGCAACTGTAGCTGTAGATCATAACTCAAGTTCTTTTTCTCTACCGAAAGGGATATTCAAATATTTCTTAAGAGCTGGACGATTGAAGGTTATTTTGGCAATTACCATCCTTGTATTATTATTCATTACTGCTGGAGGAATTAGGCTATTTGCTGGAAATGCCTCCAAACAAAATATAATCACAATTGTTGAACATGTTCAAGAACTAGCAACATTGGCAACAGCTAAAGCTTATACTACAGCAGTTATACAAGAAGAAGATAATAAGATTTTCTCAAAAGACATTTCTATTAATCTACCGGGAACAAAGCGAGAACTTCTATTTATTGTACCTGGGACGGTTATTGCCGGTGTTAATTTAGAAGGGATTACTTCTAGGGACATGGATATAAATGAAAAAACAAAAGAAATTGATATAACCCTTCCTCGTGCAGAACTGCTTCAGGAAGCGTCATTAACAGATGGATAAAAAATTAATCTATGTTAATGGTGGGCTCTTCACTGGTGATTTTACATTGGATGACGGGTTTGACTTAGTCGCTAAGGCACAAGAGAAAATTCGTGAAGAAGCCATCTCGGTTGGTTTAATTGATACTGCTGAGAAAAATGCAGAAAAAGCGTTGAAGGAATTTTTTAAGAATATTGGTTATAGGGTAAATATCACGTTTGACTAAAATTCGGGGTGTCACTGTGACATCCCGAAAAAATTGAACACAAAATGGTAGGAAGTGTATCAAGGAGTGAGAGATCGTTTACCAATGCACTAATACTAGTTTTAAGAGAAATTATGTATTATCTGGAAAGTGTATTTATTAAAGGGAAGTAGACATTCGTGATAGTCAGAAAAATATAAAAAGAAGAACGGTCAGACTCTAGTTTTTGTGGATTAAGAACAATACCGATTGCAAATGGCGGTTGTGTCAAATAGTAAATAAAATGCCTGACTAATTTGAAAGAGTATCGAACTCAAGAATTAGAATTTAGGGTATTCTTCCAGTTAACATACAATAATTATAGTCTCAAATAATATAGTTAGGGAGAGAACATATTGAATAACGATTATATTGTATCAATAATTTTAGCAATTTTTACTGGTATTGTTACATATTTTGTAACAAAGTATATAGAAAGTGAAAAATATAAAACTTCATTAACGGAACAAGTATTACAAAAAGTGTATGTACCTATTCAAAAAACTCTAAAAGGTCAGAATGATTTAATACCATTTCGTCAGGGGTTTACTATAGAGGAGTTTGAAAAGATAAAAGAGATAGTCTATTTAAATGAACATCTAATTGATGATGAGTTACTAAACATGATAGAGCATATAGAAGAGGACTTTCAATTGTTAAAATCTACTAATATTTATTTCCCTCTAGATAGTAATCTCGAGTCGTACTTGAATGAAGTATTCATTTATTACTTAGATGACAATGAGGAATTCCAACCGCACTATGTAGGGGAATTAGTGAGTAACGAATATGATAAAAAACTACAACTGAGGGATATAATAAACGAACAAGTATCAAAATTAAAAAAATATGTTATTAAAAAAGTAAAAGTTGGTATTCCAAACAGATTGAAATTGATTTATCAAGAGGAAAATAAAGTACTTAGATTACAGGCTAAAAATATTTTAGAAGATGGTGAACTTCAAACCGTTGAAAAACTTTGTTTTTCTGAATATTATCAGCGTATAAATTCTTAAAGGTTAGCCAAATGCTGATAAGAACATACATTGGAACACGTTTTGATATGCGTTGTCACAGTGCAAAATCTAAATCAGATAGTTTAGTTGTATCTTTAGTTATATATTCCAACAGGTCTTGTGTTTTATTGTCGGATGTAACTTCTATGTTACTACCATCTGCGCTATTACTTTCCGCCATTACAGGCGTATTTTCTTCGTGGAACCCACATGCATTCAAAACAAATATAAGCAAGCTACTACAAACAGTGAAGTGAGTTTCATTATATTCCCCAAAATTTTAATGTTGAATAGCTACATAAATCTCCAATTACTGATATGTGAAATTCTGCTCAACCCGTTGCCTTTTTTCCTGTGTCTTATTAAAGTACCAGAAAGTGCTCAAACTAGTATCTTCTTCTGACTTGCAAAATACACCATTACAATTTAAAAATTGTAATGGTGTACCTGGGGGTTATTACTTAGTTGTAATAACCAGTTAATTTTATAACCCTTTTAGCTTGACCTGGAAAAATTTCATGTGCTTTTTGATTATCATTAGATTTATTTTTATTAGTACGTCCAGTAACCAATGCTCCTACAACATTAACTTGGTTAGTTTCGTAGAATTCAGTGATTATAGTTGAATGTCTCCAATTGTTAAAGTTATCACCTTGATAAAATTGCAGAATGTCACCAATTTGGTATGGGTGATTAGAGTTAAACCAATCAAAGGTTGTGTAAGTAATAGAAGTTCCAGCTGGACCTTTCGTTTTGTTATTTACTATGAAAGTATGAAGATTTGTTACCCCTGACCATGATGAAGAACGATTACTCAAATTCCGATAATACCAACCAGTCGATGAAATACCTGTTCCATTTGTATCATAAGTAACAGCACCACCAGCTAGCAATGCGTGTGATACGAAGTTTGTACAATCCCAATTCCCAGATATGTCTGAAAAGTCATAATAACTCACACCACCACCACCGCTTGCAGGTGTGGATTTATTATGGTTATTTCTCGCATAATTTGCAATGTTTCTCTTATTTAAAGGCCTTAGCGTGGCACTTAAAGTTGAGTGTTGAGGAGTTGATACTTCAGTATCTAAACTTGTAAATTGCGTTGGTATTTCGGGATTTTCAGAAAAATACTCAATCATTTTCTCATGTATTTCTTCTTGTCGTTGGGTAATACTTGTGTTTTCAGACATAACAGCAGTGTAAATTTCATTATTCACTTGATCTAATACAAACTCATCATAATAATCATATGGAATATACCAATCAGTTAATGTAAAGTCTTTGCCCTTATATTTAAAAAACATGTTTGATTGTTCTCTAAATCCAGATTCTATCTTCAGACCGACATAATTAAAAGTAGCTTCTGTGGCGACGGTAAGGAAGACACCTTCATTTGTCTCTTCGGAGGATAGTAAGGTGAAATTCAATCTATAATTCTCTTTTTTTGCATTTGCAGCGGTTACCACGTATTGTTTCGTTTTTATTTTCTGTTTCATGTAACGGGATAGTTTTGGGTCGAGTAACCTTGTGTCGATCACAGATTTAACAGTGGGTTTCGCCATATCAAGATCAATATTTTCATAATAATTAGTTAAGATATCTTTAGCGAGAGAAAAAGTAGTTTCAATATCAGATGAACTAGATTTTATATTTAAATCTGAAACCAATTCAGTTGAACTGCTATTAGCTTGAGCTGCAGGAACGGTAATTAAAAGCATAAGTATTGCTAAAAACATAGTTCTCAACATTTTTATCAAAGCACTTCATTCCCTTCATTACAATTAATGTTATTTTATTGTTCAATTGATATTCTAGTAATTCATCTTCAATATGAAGCTTCTGGAATGATCTTTTACTAGCACTACATAAAACTCACTTTTGTACCTATATAATTAATTAGTTTTAATTTCCTTATAGCTACGAATATACTTATCTTTTCGTTACGAGTTATTTGGAAGTCACAACTGCTTCGGGATGTAATTGTGGTAAATCTCTTTAAAATACGTAAGGTTTCAAATGAATTTAAGATATAAGGGCCAAAATTATTTCTGGGAAATATTAATTATTATTCATAGAACACTCCTTTCTATAAAACTATATTTACGTAGAGATAGCCATTTGGGTCTTAATGTACAAATGGTAGACGGTCCTCTGAAAGTGGTGAGCTTTCTTTTGAGAATTGGGTATTTTCTTTGGAGAAATAAGGATAAGACATAATAATAGATACAACTAACATAACTAGAAGAAAACGTTTATTTCGTTTCATAAGATTATCCCCCTTTCTTTCATTGATTGACCAAATCATAGCAAGAGAAATATATTTACACAAATTGTAAAAACGTTGTAGATTTTGCAGTATAATGACAATAGAAGTATAGATAAGTAATTTCCTTTTAATAACATAGAAATAGGTGAACATAGGCACAATTAGGAGGGGGATTTACGGGTGGTTGGGAAAAAGATTAAAGCTCTAAGAGAAACAAGAGGAATAACACAAAGCGAATTATCGGAAGGAATATGTGATAGAACCTTTATCTCAAAGATTGAAAAAGGCCAAGTCCATCCCAGTGCTGATATTCTATATAAAATTTGTATTAGGTTAAATATATCTATTGATGAATTAGAATACTATACTTCTGAAACGCACTATGAATATACGAAACAACTAAAAGAAGACATAAGAAGAGCTGCTCGGGAGCGAGATTACAAGAGAGTCAAAAGTCTTGTAAGTAACTCGATCAAATCTCCTCTATACCAGGATGGAATTATGAAGTCTTTTTTGTTATGGAACAAAGGTATAGCAACCTATTACTTAACTCAAAACAATTCAAAAGCCTTAGAAGAACTTCAGGAAGCATTAGATTTAATAAGAAATGTTGCTCATGTTGATGCCAAGATTATGACAATTGAAATAATCATTAGTTTGGGTGTGTTAAATGTCGAAATTGGAGACCATTCCAAAGCGGAGTATTATCTTTTAGAAGCAAACCCCCTCTGTTAGGATAGATGTCGTAGAGAACTTTAGTGTTATACTTTAGTAAACACGGAGGTCGATGACAATGACAGATAAGAGGAAACAGTATACAAGCGAATTGAAAGAATCGATTATAAAAAGAATGATGCCCCCT
>WPCK01137257.1_pt1 | contig 63870 bp, 58 predicted proteins | sample 5399851 | NCBI WGS metagenome assembly WPCK01 (sample SAMN12869471, study PRJNA574797) | sludge metagenome | isolation source: wastewater treatment of pH11 | place: China:Beijing | collected 2019-05-20
GTGCCGTAGTAGCGGGCGCGCTCGGCGGCCGACAGGCGCGGCTCGAAGCCCGCGGCGGCGAGATCGAGCCGTTCGACAGCATGGCCGGCGCCGCGCAATGCGGCGGCAGCACGTTCGGCGAAATGCGCCGAGAGGCTGTGTTCGTTCGGGTGGGCGAGGACGACCAGGGCCTTCGCCATGCCGGAGCGTCAGCCCTTGCGGGTGCGCGCCAGGCCGTCGCGGGCCGGCAGATAGTTCTGGTCGAGCTGGACGGCCCGCGCGTAGGATTGCGCGGCGCGCTTCATGTCACCGCGGCGCTCGTAGATCAGCGCCTGGTTGGCCCAGCTTTCGGCGACGCGATCGTTGAGCTTGATGGCGGTGTTGAAGTCGGTGAAGGCATTGTCCTCGTCGCCGAGCGCCAGGTAGGACAAGCCGCGCCCGTTGTAGGGCTCCGGCGCTTCCGGCTGCAGCGAGATGGCGGTGGAGAAATCCTCGATCGCGTAGCTGTGCTGCTTTTGCGACTGGTAGATCAGACCGCGATTGTGGAAGGCGCGCGGGTCGGTGGTGTCGAGCTGGATTGCGCGCTGGTAATCGTCGAAGGCCTGGCGGGTCTGGCCGGCGCGGCGATAGATGTTGCCGCGGCCGATGTAGGCAGCATCATAGGAACCGTTGATGGAGATCGCCTTGTTGTAGTCGGCGATCGCCTTCTGCGGCTGGTCCATGTAGCGCCAGATCAGCGCGCGATTGGCATAGGCCTGGAAGAAGTTCGGGCGAAGCGCGATGGCCTTGTCGAAATCCGACAGCGCGTTGCGGTACTCGCCGGCGCGCCCGTAGGCCGAGCCGCGCACATTGTAGGCTTCCGGATCGCTGGGGCTGCGCGCGATGACGGCGGAGAGCGAATCGATGTTTTCCTTCGATCCCTGCGCGGCCTCGATCGGGGCCACTTCGTTGAGGCCCGTGGTTTCGCATCCGGCGAGCCCGATTGTCGCTGCCAGCGCCGCCGCGGCGAGCCAGGTGCGACCATGCGCGTGTCGGTTCATTCGGGCCATGTTGCGTTCACTACCTTGCCGGGCACGAAAAAGGGTGGCTGCGGCTTCCACCGCGCCACCCCGGATACGTCGCGAAAGAGACGAAATCTTGTCCGTTCAGCGCGGCTTGACCACTTTCGGGGTCGCCGGCAGCAGGCCTTCGCGCTGCAGCCGCTTGCGCGCCAGCTTGCGGGCCCGGCGAACAGCCTCGGCCTTTTCGCGCGCGCGCTTCTCGGACGGCTTCTCGTAATGCCCGCGCATCTTCATTTCGCGGAAGATGCCTTCACGCTGCATCTTCTTCTTGAGGGCCCGGAGAGCCTGATCGACGTTGTTGTCGCGAACGAGTACCTGCACGTTTGATCCTTGCGTTTGGCCGTCTGGTTGGCGGGCGTTTGGAAAAATCTCTTCCTGCCCCGGCCAGAAGCCGCGGCGGATTTGACGCGCGTCTAGCAGAATCATCCCCTGCTGTCGAGAGGCGGGTTCGACATTCGCGCCCGTGCGCGGCCAAGGGGAGGCGCGATCTTGCCGCGCGGGCATTCCCGGCGGTAGGACTGGACGTAACTGCTCACGCGAGGACGCATCATGACCGCCAAGCGCATCCTGTTCACCGGCGGTTCCGGCAAGGCCGGGCGCCACGTGGTGCGATACCTGGCCGAACAGGGCCACCGGGTTGTCAATGTCGACCTGAAACCGGCCGACCTGCCGGGCGTGGACCAGCTTGTCGCCGACATCACCGATTCCGGGCAGATGTTCAACGTGATGACATCCTATGCCGGCTTCGACGAGCTGGAGCCGGGAACCGGCGTGCCGCGTTTCGACGCCGTGGTGCACTTTGCCGCAGTGCCGCGCATTCTCATCAATCCCGACAACGAGACCTTCCGGGTCAACGCGCTCGGCACCTACAACGTGATCGAGGCGGCGGTGAAGCTCGGCATCGGAAAGATCGTCATCGCCTCGTCGGAAACGACCTATGGCATCTGCTTTGCCGACGGGCGGGTCAATCCGAAGGTGCTGCCGCTGGAGGAAGACTATGATGTCGATCCGATGGACAGCTACGGGCTGTCCAAGGTGGTCAACGAGGCGACGGCACGGGCCTTCCAGCGCCGGTCCGGCTTCGACATCTATGCGCTGAGGATCGGCAACGTCATCGAGCCGCACGAGTATGACCGGTTTCCCGGCTTCTTTGCCGATCCGGAGGTGCGTCGCCGCAACGCCTTCTGCTACATCGACGCGCGCGACCTCGGGCAGATCGTCCATCTCTGCCTGGAGAAGGACCGGCTCGGCTTCCAGATCTTCAACGCCGGCAACGATACGAATTCCGTCAACATCCCGTCGAGGGAACTGGCCGAACGCTTCTTTCCCGGGGTTCCGCTGAGCCGGGAACTCGGCGAACACGAGGCGCTGTTTTCCAACCGCAAGATCCGCCAGGTGCTGGGCTTCCGCGAGGCGCATGACTGGCGCAACTACGTTGAGGGATGAGCGGCGTTCCGCATCCCGCCACGCCATGTCGCAAACGCGCGAGGGATTGTCCGCCATGGCTCTAGTGATAGCCTCACGGCGGGGCGATGCTTCGCCCGCAAACGGATGAGCCACCCATGCGCAAATATTCGGTCTTCGCCATCGCCCGCGAGGCGCTGCGCCACCACACCGGCTGGCCGGAGCAATGGACCAATCCGGAGCCGAAGCCGGCCTATGATGTCGTCATTGTCGGCGCTGGCGGGCACGGCCTGGCCACGGCCTATTACCTGGCCTCCCAGCATGGCGTGACCAATGTCGCCGTGATCGAGCGCGGCTGGCTCGGCGGCGGCAACACCGGCCGCAACACCACCATCGTGCGTTCCAACTATCTCTACGACGAGAGCGCCGGCATCTACGAGCATGCGGTGAAGCTTTGGGAAGGCCTGAGCCGGGAACTGAACTACAACGTCATGTACAGCCCGCGCGGCGTGATGATGCTGGCGCACAATGTGCATGACGTGCAGGTGGCCAGGCGCCACATCCATGCCGACCGGCTGAACGGCATCGACAATGAGTGGCTGACCCCCGAGCAGGCCAAGGCATTCTGTCCGCCGCTCAACATCTCCCCCGACGCGCGCTATCCGGTCATGGGCGCGGCGCTGCAGCGGCGCGGCGGCACCGCACGCCACGATGCGGTGGCCTGGGGATATGCGCGAGGTGCGGCGGCGCGTGGCGTGCACATCCTGCAGAACACCGAGGTGACCGGCATCCGGCGCGGCGCCGATGGCGCGGTGCAGGGGGTGGAAACGTCGCGCGGATTCATCGGCGCGAAGAAGATCGGCGTCGTCGCGGCCGGCCACACGACCGTGGTCATGGACATGGCCGGCGTGCGCATGCCGCTGGAATCCTATCCGTTGCAGGCGCTGGTGTCGGAGCCGGTGAAGCCGGTTGTGCCGTGCGTGGTGATGTCCAACGCCGTGCACGCCTACATCTCGCAATCCGACAAGGGCGAACTGGTGATCGGCGCGGGAACCGACCAGTACACGTCCTATTCGCAGACGGGCGGGCTGCACATCATCGAGCACACGCTCGACGCCATCTGCGAGATGTTCCCGATGTTCGGTCGCATGAAGATGCTCCGGTCCTGGGGCGGCATCGTCGACGTGACGCCGGATCGCTCGCCGATCCTGGCCAAGACGCCGGTCAAAGGGCTTTACGTAAATTGCGGCTGGGGGACAGGCGGCTTCAAGGCGACTCCGGGATCCGGCCATGTGTTCGCCCACACCATCGCGCGCGACGAGCCGCACCCGATCAACGCGCCGTTCACGCTCGAACGCTTCCGCAACGGCCGGCTGATCGACGAGGCGGCCGCGGCCGCCGTGGCGCACTGAGGAGGCCCGATCCATGCTGCTGATCCGCTGCCCCTATTGCGAGGAAGAACGTCCGGAGACGGAATTCCGTCATGCCGGCGAGGCGCACATCGCGCGTCCGACCGACTGGTCGACCGTTTCGGACGAGGATTTCGAACGCTTCTTCTTCATCCGCACCAATCCGAAGGGCGTGACCTACGAGCGCTGGCGCCACATCCATGGCTGCGCGCGGTTCTTCAACGCGGCGCGTGACACGGTCTCCGACAGGTTTGTCGCGACCTACAAGGCGGGCGAGGCAAAGCCGGCGCATGGAGGCGGCAAATGAGCGAACAGTTCCGCATCCGCCGGCCCGAAGGCGCCAGACCCCTGTCCTTCACTTTCGATGGCCGGCGCTATTCCGGCCTCGAGGGCGACACGCTGGCGTCGGCACTGCTGGCCAACGGGGTGCACCTGACCGGGCGCTCGTTCAAGTACCATCGTGCGCGCGGCATGATCGCCGCCGGCGCGGAGGAGCCGAATGCGCTGATGGACATCAGCCGCGATGCCTCGCGCCGCCAGCCCAATGTCCGGGCCACGGTGCAGGAGCTCCATGACGGGCTGGTGGCGACGTCGCAAAACCGCTGGCCTTCGCTCGCCTTTGACATCGGCGCCATCAACAACCTGTTCGGCGCGTTCTTCTCGGCCGGCTTCTACTACAAGACCTTCATGTGGCCGACGGCGGCCTGGAAGCATCTCTACGAGCCGTTCATCCGCCGCGCGGCCGGACTCGGCGTGGCGCCGGACCGCGAGGATCCGGACTATTACGCGGCGCGGTTTGCGCATTGCGACGTGCTCGTGGTGGGGATGGGGCCGTCGGGCCTCGCCGCCGCGCTGGCCGCAGCCAGTGCCGGCGCCGACGTCATCATCTGCGACGAGCGGCCGGTGCCCGGCGGTTCGCTCGGGCTGGAGGGCGATGCGACAATCGATGGGCAGGGTGCCGCCGACTGGGGGCGTTCCGCCACGGCGCGTCTCGCCGCCATGCCCAATGTGCGGATGCTGACGCGGGCAACCGCCTTCGGCTACTATGCGCAGAACTTTGTCGCCATTGCCGAGCGCGTGAGCGATCACCTTGCCCGTCCCGACAAGGACATGCCGCGCGAGCGTCTGTGGCAGGTGCGGGCCAGAAGGGTCGTCCTGGCGCAGGGCGCGATCGAGCGGCCGCTCGTCTTCAATGGCAATGACCGTCCCGGCGTGATGCTGGCCAGCGCCGCGCGCCACTATCTCGTCCATCACGGCGTGGCGGTCGGGCGCAATGTCGGCGTGTACAGCGCCTGCGACAGCGGATGGCATGCCGCCTTCCACCTGAGGGAGGCCGGCATCACCATCGCGGCGATTGTCGACCAGCGCACCGACGTTCCCGCCGATCTCGTCGAGCGGGCTGAAAGGCTCGGCATTCCGGCGTTTGCCGGATCGCGGGTGAAATCGACCGGCGGCCGGCTGCGGGTTGCCTCAATGACGGTGGAGACCGGCGGCAGCACGCGCACGATCGCCGTGGACGCCTTGCTCGTCTCGGGCGGGTTCACGCCGTCGCTGCACCTGTTCTCGCAGTCGCGCGGCAAGGTGCGGCACGATTCGGCGACCGGGAATTTCCTGCCCGGCGACACGGTGCAGGATTGTGCCGTCGCCGGCGCGGCCAATGGCGCCACGACGCTCGCGGAAGCTGTTACCCAAGGCCATCGCGCCGGTGCGGAGGCGGCGAAGCTTTCGGGCGCCCGGGGCAAGCCGGGTGCGCAACCGGAGGCGCGGTCGGGCGAGCACATTGCCGGCGGGTTTGCCGGCGCGCCGGATGACGCCGATGGCGCGGCCTTCGTCGATTTCCAGAACGATGTGAAGGCCAAGGACATTCGTCAGGCGGTGCGCGAGGGCATGCGCTCGATCGAGCATGTCAAGCGCTTTACCACCAACGGCATGGCTTCCGACCAGGGCAAGACCTCCAACCTCAACGGGCTGGCGATCGCCTCGGCGGCACTCGACCGGCCGATGCCGGCTGTCGGCCTGACCACGTTCCGGCCGCCCTACACGCCGGTCACCTTCGGCACGATCGTCGGCCATGCCAAGGGCCGCCTGTTCGATCCGGTCCGCCGCACACCGATCCATGGCTGGGCGGAGGAACGGGGGGCGGTGTTCGAGGATGTCGGCAACTGGAAACGCGCCTGGTACTTCCCCCGCGCCGGCGAGGACATGCATGCGGCGGTAAACCGGGAATGCGCCACGGTGCGCCAGAGCGCCGGGCTGTTCGACGCCTCGACGCTTGGCAAGATCGAGGTGGTCGGACCGGACGCGGCGCAGTTCATCGACCTCATGTACACCAATCCGATGGCCAGGCTTGCCGTCGGGCGCACCCGCTACGGCATCATGTGCCGCGAGGACGGCTTCATCTACGATGACGGCGTCGTCGCCCGGCTTTCGGACGACCGCTTCCACGTGACGACCACGACCGGCGGCGCGCCGCGCGTGATGAACATGATGGAGGATTATCTCCAGACCGAGTTCCCGCACCTCAAGGTCTGGCTGACCTCGATCACCGAGCAGTATGCGGTGATTGCCGTGCAGGGACCGAAGGCGCGGTCCATCGTGGCGCCGCTGGTGGACGGCATCGATCTCGATCCGGCGAACCTGCCGCACATGAGCGTGCGCGAATGCCGTGTGGCCGGCGTACCGGCGCGGTTGTTCACCATGAGTTTTACCGGCGAGATCGGCTACGAGATCAACGTGCCGGCGGATCATGGGCGCGCCGTCTGGGAGGCCGTGTGGGCGGAGGCCGAAAGGCACGGGGCGTGCGCCTATGGCACCGAGGCCATGCATGTGCTGCGCGCGGAGAAGGGCTACATCATCGTCGGCCAGGACACTGACGGCACGGTGACGCCGGACGATGCGGGGCTTGCCTGGGCCGTCGGCAAGAACAAGACCGATTTCGTCGGCATCCGTGGGCTGAAGCGTCCCGATCTGGTCAAGCCCGGCCGCAAGCAGCTGGTCGGGCTGCTCGCCGACGATCCGAAGGCCGTGCTGGAGGAGGGCGCGCAGATCGTTGCCAATCCCGACCAGCCGATCCCGATGCGCATGATCGGCCATGTCACCTCGTCCTACTGGTCTGCGAACTGCGGGCGTTCGATCGCCATGGCGCTGATCGAGAACGGGCGCGAGCGCATGGGCGAGCGGCTCTACCTGCCGATGCCGGGCGGGGTGCTGACCGCGACGGTGACAAGGCCGGTCTTCTTCGATGAAAAGGGAGAGCGCCTCAATGGCTGATCCGCTCCGCCGCCCCGCTCTCGACGGCCGCGCCGTCACGCGCCGGGCCGTCACCATGACGCCGGCCGGACCGGCGCACCGCATCAGCCTGCGGGCGCCCTCCGCTTCGGTCGCGGCGCTGTCGAAGGCGCTTGGCGTGAAACTTCCAACGTCGCCGAAGATGTCAGCCTCCGCCAACGGGCGTGTGGCGATGTGGCTCGGACCGGACGAATGGCTCGTCATCGACGAGGCCGCAGATCTGCCCGCCGCGCTCGGCAAGGTGAAGGCGCTGCATTCGGCCGTCGACATCTCCCACCGCAATGTCGGGATCCTCGTCGAAGGCGCGGCGGCGGCCGATACGATCAACGGCGGTTGCCCGCAGAACCTGTCGCTGGCGGCGTTCCCGGTCGGCGCCTGCTCACGCACGATCCTCGGCAAGGCCGAGATCGTGCTGTGGCGCAGCGGCGAAACCGCCTTCCGCGTGGAATGCTGGCGGTCATTCTCGACCTACGTCTTCGATTTCCTGGAAGAGGCGGCGCGCGACAAGGGCGCCTGAGGCGGTCACATCGCGCCGATGCCGCCATCGATGCCGATGGCTTGCCCGGTCATGAACGAATTGGCCGGATCGGCGGCGAACAGCACTGCCTCCACGACCTCGTCGATTTCGGCCAGCCGCTTCATCGGCACGCCGCGCGTCAACTGGGCCTCGGCCTGTTCGATGCCGGCGGGATCGCGGCGCAGGAACTCCATCGCCATGTCGGTGCGGGCGAATGACGGGCTGACCGCGTTCACGCGGATACCGCGTGTGGCGTATTCGAGGGCCGCCGAACGGGTGAGTCCGATGACGCCATGCTTGGCCGCCGAGTAGACCGACAGGTGCGGGGCGCCGGCGGTGCCGGCAATGGAGGAGATGTTGACGATCGCGCCGCGGCTGCCATCGGCGGCGTACTGTTTTTCCATGGCGTGCAGCTGGAACTTCATGGCCAGGAACACGCCGACAAGATCGACATCGATGATCTTGCGGGCCTCGGCAATCGGCACCTGGTGCAGGCGCACGAAACTCTGCGCGATGCCGGCATTGTTGACGGCGATGTCCAGCCGGCCGAAGCGCGTCACGGCGAGCTTGACGAGATTCTTGTGCAGCCGCTCCTCGGCAATGTCGCCGGCGAGCGCCGCCGGTTCGCCGGGCAGTTTCTGCGCGAGGCTTGCCAGCGCCTTCTCGCGACGGTCGGACAGCACGAGCCTCGCGCCTTCGGCAGCGAAACGCTCGGCGATCCGCCGGCCGAAACCGCCGGTTGCGCCCGTCAGCAATACGACCTTGCCGGAAAAACTTCCCATGCCCGTCACCCCCCGTCCACGGCAGCCATGGCCGCGGCGGCAATCAACGGCACTGCCTGGCCGTACGTCCTGGCTTTTTGGGGATTGGAGGCATTGCCGTCAAGCGCTCTCCTGTAGACGCCCTGGAGAATTGCGCCGAGCCTGAAAAAGGAAAAAGCGATGTAGAACGGCCAGTTGTCGATGCGGGCAATGCCGCGCCTGCGGCAATAGGCATCGACATAGGCCGCCTCCGACGGCAGGCCGAGCGCGTCGCGGTCGAGCCCGCCAAGACCGCGGAAGCCGCTGTCATGCGGCAAGCGCCACTGCATGCACTGGTAGGCGAGGTCGGCCATCGGATGGCCAAGCGTGGACAATTCCCAATCGATGATTGCGGCCACCTCCGGCCGGTGCGCATCGAAGATCATGTTGTCGAGGCGGAAGTCACCATGCACGAGCGACACCGCGCCATCATCGGCCGGCAGATTGGACTCCAGCCAGCCGATCAGCCGGTCCATGTCGACGATGGCGCCGGTCTCCGATGCGCGATACTGGCCCGCCCAGCGCGACAATTGCCGCTCGAAATAACTGCCCGGCCGGCCAAAATCGGCAAGCCCGACGGCGGCCGGGTCGACGTCGTGCAAGCGGGCGAGCGCCGCGTTCATGCCCTGGTAGATTGCCGCGCGCTCGGCCGGGCCGGAAAGCTCCGGCAGGGCGGGGTCCCAGAAGATGCGGCCTTCGACGAGTTCCATGACGTAGAACATTCGGCCGATGGGCGAGGGGTCGTCCGGGCACAGAGCCAGGGCGCGCGGCACCGGCACCCCGGCAGGCCGCAGCGCCTCGAGCACGCGGAATTCGCGGTCGACCTGGTGCGCCGATTTCAGCAACTGCCCGGGCGGCTTGGCGCGCAACACCAGCGCGCCGCTTGCCGCATCGACCCGGTAGGTCGGATTGGACTGGCCGGTGGCGAACTTGGTCAGTGTGAAGGGCGGGCGGAATCCGGGGACGTGCGTCTCGAGCCAGGCGCCGAGCGCGCCCGTATCGATGCCCGGTTCGCTCATGCGCTTTCGCCCGAACGGTCCATCACCGCAATGGTCAGCCATCGCGCGACCAGCGCCGGCTTGAGCGAACCCTCGATCTCGATGGTCGCGTCATAGGCGACCTGCACATAGCCCGATGGCCGGATGTTGATGTCGGCGAGGGCAAAACGCCCGCGCACCCGCGCGCCCGACCTGACCGGAGTGGCGAAGCGCACCTTGTCGAAGCCGTGGTTGATGCCCATCGACGAGCCGGCCAGCGGCGGGATGACTTCGTAGGCCATGGTCGACAGCAGCGACAAGGTCAGGAAGCCGTGGGCGATGGTGCCGCCGAACGGGGTCTCGCGCGCGGCCCGTTCCGGATCGACATGAATGAACTGGTGATCGTCGGTGGCGTCGGCAAACAGGTCGATCATCTGCTGCGTCACGACGATCCAGGACGAGATGCCGATCTCGTGCCCGACCGCCTGCCGCAGCATGTCCAGGTCGACGGGCGGCTTGCGATAGACCGTTTCGGGCGACGATTGCGTCACGGATCCTCATTCCCCGAACAGGTGCACGCCATGGTGCACGGATTCGCCGCCATCAAGCGGCAGGATCGCGCCGGTGACATAGGCCCCGGCGCGCGAGCACAGATACAGGGTCGCGCCGGCAATGTCATCGGGCGCGCCGATGCGGCCGAGCGGCACGTGGCGACCGACCTCGCGCGCCTTTTCGTCGGTTCCGGTGGCGAACGCCGTCATCCGGCTCTGGAAGGGTCCGGGCGCGAAGGCGTTGACCGTGATGCGACGGGCGGCAAACTCGGAGGCGAGCGTTCGGGTCAGATGGTGCACGGCCGCCTTCGACGCGGTGTATGAATAGGCGCCGCCGGCGATCGGCTGCGTGCCCATGACCGAGCCGAGATTGATGATGCGTGCCGGGTCGTCGTCCGTGGCGGCGCGCTCCAGCAGCGGCAGCAACTGCCTTGTCAGATGAAACAATCCGACGACGTTGACATTGAGCACGCGGGCCCAGGCGGCATGGGGGAAGGTCTCCAGCGGCGCGCCCCAAGAGACGCCGGCATTGTTGACAAGGATGTGCAGCCGATCGGTGCGCCCGGCGACCTCGCCGGCCAGCGCATCCACGCCGGCTTCGCTCGACACGTCGCCGCCGAATCCCTCGACGTGACCGGGACCGCCCTCGGCATTGATGGCGGCCGCCACCGCCTCGCAGTCCGATCCCTTGCGGGAGGCGATGAAGACCCGGGCGCCGCCGCGCGACAGCGCGGTCGCCGCCATGCGGCCGATGCCGGTGGCGCCGCCGGTCACAAGCGCGGTCTTGCCGCGGACGGAAAACAGATCCTCGAGCCAGGCCATGCGCAGGTCCTTTCCGGCGGGTCGCCGCGTTGACAACATACCGGGTAGTATGTTGATCTTCGCGGCAGCCGTAAAGACCCGAGGCCCCAGGGAAAGGACCCGCTGTTGCCGGCAGCGAACATGAACCTTCCGCAGGATCTGGCCCAGAGCGACATCCTGATTGCCGCCGCGGGATGTTTCACCGATCTCGGCTATCAGGGGGCGTCGATCGACGATGTCGCCCACCGGCTCGGCTCCACCAAGGGGCGCATCTATCATCACTACCGGTCGAAGGCGGATCTGTTTGCCGCGGTGTTCCGTGCCGGCATGGCAATGAACCATCGCGCCATCGAGCCCTATCTCGCCATGCCCGGTTCGGCGGTCAGGCGGCTGGCTGCCATGGCACGGGCGCACACGGCCAACATGATCGCAACGCGCACGTTCCAGCGCGCGGTGTGGGAGGGCGTCACCATGCAGTTGCGCGGCGCGACCACGCCGGAGCAGCGCGCCGCCTTCCTGGAGCTGCAGGAAGACCGGGACCGCTATTCCGACAAGTTCCGCGAGGCGGTGATCGCGGCGAGGACCGAGCAGGCTCTTGCCGACCAGCCGATCGGAATCGCCATGCAGATGATGTTCCTGACGCTCAATTCGCCGATCTTCTGGTACAGCCCCCGGCCTTCCGAAACGCCGCAGGACCTTGCCGGGCTCGTCGACGAGATTGTCCGGTTCGCGCTGCGCGGCCTCGGCCTTGATGGAGAATTGCTTTCATGACCGCCATGGATCTTGGCATGACCGAACGGTTGCGGCCGCTGCACGACAAGGTGGCACGCATGGTGCGCGACGAGATCCTGCCGCTCGACGATGACTATCTCGCCGAGGTCGGCCGCGACGGCAATCGCTGGCATCATACCGCGCGGCAGACCGAGATCCTCGAGGGCCTGAAGGCGAAGGCGCGGGATCGCGGCCTGTGGAACTTCTGGCTGACGGACTCCGAGCGCGGCTTCGGGTTGAGCACGGTCGAATACGCCTATCTCGCGGAGGAAATGGGCAAGGCGCATCTCGGTGCGGAGACGTTCAACTGTTCGGCGCCGGACACCGGCAACATGGAAGTGCTGGAGCGCTACGGCTCGCCGGACCACAAGCGGCAATGGCTCGAACCGCTGCTCGACGGCAGGATCCGTTCGGCCTACCTGATGACCGAGCCCGATGTCGCCTCTTCGGACGCCACGAACATTGCCATGTCCTGCGTGCGCGATGGCGACCATTATGTGCTCGACGGCGAGAAATGGTGGTCGTCGGGCGCAGGCGATCCGCGCTGCCGCATCTATATCGTCATGGTGAGGACCGGCGGCGAGAACGCGCCGCGGCACGAACGACATTCGATGATCCTGGTTCCGGCCGACACGCCGGGGATCACGGTGCTGCGCGCCATGGAGGTCTATGGCCGCGACGACGCCCCGCATGGCCACATGCATATCCGTTTCGAAAAGGTGCGCGTGCCTGCCAGCAATCTGCTGCTCGGCGAAGGCCGGGGGTTCGAGATCGCCCAGGGGCGGCTCGGTCCGGGACGCATCCATCATGCCATGCGCGCCATCGGCCAGGCGGAGCGGGCGCTGGAGATGATGTGCCAACGCTCGATGCGCCGGGTGGCTTTCGGCAAGCCGCTTGCCAAGCTTGGTGCCAACTATGACATCATCGCCGAGTGCCGCATGGAAATCGAGATGGCGCGGCTGCTGTGCCTCAAGGCAGCCTGGGTGATGGACCAGGGTGACGCCCGTGCCGCCGCACCATGGATCAGCCAGATCAAGGTGGTGGCGCCGCGCGTGGCGCTCAAAGTGACTGACGAGGCGGTGCAGATGTTCGGCGGACAGGGGGTCAGCCAGGATACGCCGCTGGCCCGCATGTGGACGAACCTGCGCACCCTGCGGCTGGCCGACGGGCCGGACGCGGTGCACCGGATGGTGATTGCGCGCACCGAACTGAAGAAGCACACGCAGGAGCGCGTATGAAAGCCATCGTCGCCCGCGACTTCGCGCCACTGGCCGCGCTCGAGCATGCCGACTGGCCGGAACCGGAGGCCGACGGCGCGAACGTGGTGATCGCGGCGGAGGCGATCGGCGTCAACTATCCCGATGCGCTGCTGGTGCAGGGGCTCTACCAGGTGAAGCCGCCGACCCCGTTCGTGCCGGGCATGGAGGTCGCGGGACGGGTGGTGGCGGTCGGCCCGCACACGAAACGCCTTGCCATCGGCGACCGTGTCGGCGCCGTGACCATGATCGGGTCCTACGCCGAGCGCGTCAGCGTGCCGGAACGCGACGCGTTCCGGCTGCCCGACAGCCTGCCGGCCGACGAGGCCTGTGCGCTGATGTGCGCCTATGGCACCGCGCAGCATGCCTTGCGCCAGCGCGCCGGCCTCAGGGCGGAGGAAACGCTGGCAGTCACCGGCGCGGCAGGGTCCACCGGAATCGCGGCCATCCAGATCGGCAAGGCCATCGGCGCCCGCGTCATCGCCGTCGCATCGACCGAGGAGAAGCGGGCACTGGCGATCGCGGCCGGAGCCGATCTCGCGCTCGCCTACGAAGGCCTGCGCGAGGGCCTGAAGGAGGCCACCGCCGGCCGGGGGGTCGATGTTGCCTTCGATCCGGTCGGAGGCGACACGTTCGATGCACTTGCCCGTTCGATGGCCTGGGGCGGCCGCCTGCTCGTCGTCGGCTTCGCGTCCGGCACCATCCCGCAATTCCCGGTCAATCTCGCCCTGGTCAAGGGCTTTTCCGTGGTCGGCGTGTTCTGGGGATCGTTCACGCAGCGCGAGCCTGCGGCGCATGCCGCCAACGTCGCGGAACTTCTGGCATGGCATGAGGCGGGCCAGGTCCGTCCGGTGATCGAGGGCCGGTACCGGCTGGCGGACGCCGCATCCGTCCTTGCCCGGATCATGGCGCGCGGCGCAACCGGCAAGATCATCCTCGTTCCCGGAGACACGGCATGACCATTCCCGCATCCATGTCCGCACTGTTGCTGACCGGCGATGGCTATGCGCGCCAGCCGTCGGGGCCGGTGCTGGAGGCGATGGAGCCCTATGTGCGGCTCGATACGATCGCGACGCCCGCGCCGGCTGCGGGGCAGGTGCTGATCCGGGTGTCGCGCGCGTCGGTCAATCCGTCCGACGTGATGTTCATCAAGGGCCTCTACGGCCAGCCGCGCGTGAAGGGACGCTCGGCGGGGTTCGAAGGGTCCGGCATCGTGACGGCTTCGGGCGGCGGCGCGCCTGGCGATGCGATGGTGGGCCGGCGGGTGGCCTTTGCCACGGGACAATCGAACTGGGGCGCCTGGGCGGATTTCGCCATCGCCGATGCGCGTTCGGTCATCCCGCTGATCGACGGCGTCTCCGACATCGACGGTGCAGCGCTGATCGTCAATCCGCTGACGGCGCTGGCCATGTTCGACCTCGTGCGCGAGGCGGGGCAGAAATCGTTCGTGCTCACCGCCGGCGCCAGCCAGCTGTGCAAGCTGATGATGGGCGTGGCGGCGGAGGAGGGCTTCCGTCCCATCGCCATCGTGCGTCGCGACGACCAGGGCGACATCCTGGCGCGCGCCGGCGCGGCGCATGTGCTCAATGCCGGCGCGGGCGACTTCCGTTCGCGGCTGCGCGATGTCCTTGGCGAGGAACAGCCGCGCATCTTCCTCGACGCGGTGACCGGGCCGCTGGCCTCCACGATTTTCCACGCGATGGGCAGGGGCTCGCGCTGGATCGTCTACGGGCGTCTCGATCCGGCCGACACGACGATCCGCGAGCCCGGGCAACTGATCTTCCAGGACAAGCGGGTGGAGGGATTCTGGCTGACCGAATGGATGCGCCGCGCGACGCCGGACCAACGGGCCGCGCGTTCGCTCGAGGCGCAGGAACGCTTTGCCAGCGGGCGGTGGCGGACCGATGTCACGGCGGTGCTCGGGCTCGGCGAGGCCATGGCGCGCCTGCCGGAAGAACTGGCGCGTCCGAACGGCAAGGTGTTCCTGGCGCCGAACGGAGCCTGATGGAGCGAAAATGGTGGCGGCACCCCGGCGGGTGTGGTGAATTGACGAAAAGCCCGGCGGCAGATCGGGCGCGCCAGTGGAGGAAGCTGCATGGAAATCGTCCAGCTCGCCGTAAGCGGACTGGCCAATGGCTGTGTCTACGGCTTGATCGCCCTCGGCTTCGTGCTGATCTACAAGGCGACGGAAGCGGTCAATTTCGCCCAGGGCGACATGATGATGCTCGGCGCCTTCGTGACGCTCGGGTTTGCCAACGAGCAGTGGGCGGCGCTGCCGTTCTATGTCGCGGTGCCGCTGGCGCTCGTGGTCATGGGCATCTTCGGCTACCTCATCGACATGATCGTCTTGCGGCGCATGTTCGGACAGTCGCAGATCGCCGTGGTCATCCTGACCATCGCGCTCGGCTTCGTGCTGCGTTTCGTCGCCGGGTCGATCTTCGGGCATGAGCCGGTGTCGCTGGAAAGCCCGATCGCCGGCAAGGATGTCCGCTTCGGCGGCGTGGTGCTCGGGCTCGACGAGGTGACGGTCATTGCCGTGACCATCATCCTCACCCTGCTGTTGTGGGCCTATTTCGCCCGGACCCGGCTCGGCATCGCCATGCAGGCGGCATCACAGAACCAGCTTGCCGCCTATTACATGGGCATCCCGGTCAAGCGCATCCAGTCGCTGACCTGGGCATTGTCGGGGGTCGTGGCGGCGGTGGCGGGCATCCTGTTTGCCTCCAAGGGATCGATCGATCCCGGCCTCGGCCTGCTCGGCATCAAGGCGTTCGCAGCGTCGGTGATCGGCGGGTTCGGTTCACTGCCCGGCGCGCTTCTCGGCGGCCTGATCGTCGGCCTGATCGAACCTTTCGCCTCCTACTACCTGGCCGCGGGCTACAGCCAGATCGCGCCCTACCTCCTTTTGTTCCTGGTGCTTGTGTTCCGTCCGCACGGAATCCTGGCACAGGTTCACGCCAAGAAGGTCTGAGGCATGCGAACGCTGTTCAAGACCGACTACGACATCGACATCCGGCTCGTCTCGCATGCGGGGCAGGTGTTCTGGTACGGGCTTCTGGGACTCGTGCTGCTGGCGCTGCCCTATCTGCTCGACCGGTTCCTGATCGGCGAAGCGACAAGCGTGCTCATCTGGTCGATCGCCGGGATGGGCCTGATGATCCTGGTCGGCCAGGCCGGCCAGGGCAGCCTCGGCCATGCGGCGTTCCTGGCGGTCGGCTGCTATGCCAACACGCTCCTGCAGGACCGGCTGGGCCTGCCCTTCCTCCTGTCTCTGCCGCTCGCCGCGCTGATCTCGGGCGCCGCCGGCGTGGCGCTGGCACTGCCGACGGCGCGCCTGCACGGCATCTACCTGGCCATCGCCACACTCGCCATCTCGGTGCTGGTGGAAGACATCATCGTGCTTGCCGAGCCGCTGACCGGCGGGGTCAACGGCCTGGTGGCGCCGACGATCACGGTGTTCGGCAACGCCATCGATCGCTACGCCAATCCGGGCGCATTCTACTACCTCGTGCTGGCGGTGACCGTCGCGGTGGTGCTGCTCTACATGAACCTCCTGCGCTCGCCGACCGGGCGCGCCTTCGCGGCGGTGCGCGATTCGGAAGTCTCGGCACGGGCGATGGGCGTCAATGTCGCGCGCACCAAGGCGATGGCCTTCGGCCTGTCGACCGCCGTCACGGGGATCGCCGGCGCGCTGATGGGGCACTTCGCCGGCGTGTTCAACCAGGATTCCTTCACGCTGGTCATTTCGATCCAGCTGCTGATGATGGTGGTCATCGGCGGCGTCGGCTCGATCCACGGCGCGTTCTTCGGCGCGATCGTGGTGGTGATGCTGCCGCAGCTCATCGTTTCGGTGCGCGACCTGGCGGCATCGCTGACCGGGCAGGGGTCGGTGGCGATCCCGGGGCTGGAATCGGCGGTGTTCGGCGCGATCCTGATCCTGTTCATCCTGTTCGAGCCGCGCGGCATCTACGGGCGCTGGCTGAAGGTCCGCACCTTCTTCGACCTGTTTCCGTTCTACCGGAAATCCATGTTCCGCCGGCAGAAGAGCTACCTGAAGACGGAGCGCATGCGATGAGCCTGCTCGAAGTCGACAATGTCACGCTGAAGTTCGGCGGCGTCACCGCCGTCGACCATGTGTCGTTTGCCGTCGAGGAGGGCGAGGTGTTCGCGCTGGTCGGCCCGAACGGCGCCGGCAAGTCGACGCTGTTCAACCTCGTGTCGCGGTTCTACGATCCGATCGAGGGCGACATCCGCTTTGCCGGGGAAAGCCTGCTGAAGCACCCGGCGCACGACATCGCGCGCCTCGGCATTGCGCGCACCTTCCAGAACATCGAGCTGTTCGACCACGCCACCGTGCTGCAGAACCTGCTGGTCGGACGCCACACGCGGCGCACCACGTCCCTGGTCGAGGATCTCCTGTTCCTGCCGAAGGCGTGGCGCGGCGAACGCGCCGACCGGGCAGCGGTGGAAAAGGTCATCGACTTCCTCGACCTGCAGGCCTACCGGAACACCTTCATCGCCGGCCTGCCCTATGGCGTGCGCAAGGTCGTGGAACTTGGCCGGGCGCTGGCGATCGAGCCGCGGCTGCTGCTTCTCGACGAGCCGGCCTCGGGCCTCTCGACCGAGGAGACGCAGGATGTCGCCTTCTGGGTCGAGGACATGAAGACGCAGATGGGGATGACGGTGCTGATGGTCGAGCACGACATGCATCTTGTCTCGTCGGTATCGGATCGCGTGCTGGCGCTTGCCGACGGCAAGGCGATCGCGCTCGGCACGCCCAACGAGGTGCAGTCGCATCCGGCGGTCATCGAGGCCTATCTCGGCACGCGCAACGACAAGAGGAGCGCGGCATGAGCGAAGCGCCGCTGTTGTCGGTCCGCAACCTCGAAGCCTTCTACGGGCCGATCATGGCGCTGCGCGGCGTCAGCCTCGACGTCCATGCCGGACGCATCGTCACCGTGCTCGGGGCCAATGGCGCCGGCAAGACGACGCTGATGAAGACGATCTCCGGGGTGATGGACCCGGAGAAGGGCGAAATCCTGTTCGAAGGCGGCCAAATTGGCGGGTCCGAGCCCGACCGGGTGGTGCGCAAGGGTATCGTGCACGTGCCGGAAGGGCGCGAGGTGTTCCCGCTGCTCAGCGTGGCGGAGAACCTGCGCATGGGCGCCTTCACGCGCCGCGCCGGATCCGGCATCGCCGAAGACGAGGAGATGGTCTACGCCTATTTCCCGATCCTGAAGGAGCGGCGGCGGCAGGCTGCCGGCACGCTGTCGGGCGGACAGCAGCAAATGCTGGCCATCGGGCGCGGGCTGATGGCGCGGCCGAAACTCATGCTGCTCGACGAGCCGTCGCTCGGGCTGTCGCCGCTTCTGGTCTCGGAGATCTTCGAGATCATCGGCCGGTTGAACCGCGAGCGCTCCATGACCATGATGCTCGTCGAGCAGAATGCTGCGATCGCGCTGGACAACGCGCATTTCGGCTACGTGCTCGAGCTTGGCCGCATCGTGATGGCGGGGGAGGCGGAAACGCTGAAACAGTCGAAGGACGTGCAGGAGTTCTTCCTCGGGGTCAGGGATGAAAGCCCGCGCGGCCAGAAGCGCTGGAAACAGCGCAAGACGTGGCGGTGAGGAGGTGGCGATGAATGGCGACGCCGAAACAGCGCGGGTCACGGTCAACGGCGTGACGATCAGCGCGGACCTGTCGCGCGGGCCCTATGTGATCGATGGCTGCGACACGCTGCCCAAACTGTTTCGCGCCCGTTGCGCCGAGCTTGGCAACCGCGTTGCCCACCGCGAGAAGGACTACGGGATCTGGCTGTCATTCACATGGGCGGAGTTCTACGACAATGCGCGTCTCATCGGCCTGGCGCTGCGCCGGCTCGGGCTGAAGCGCGGCGAAGTCGTGTCCATCCTGTCGGAGGACAACAAGGAATGGCTCTATGTCGACCTCGCCGTCCAGTGCGTTGGCGGCATCGGATCCGGCGTCTACACGACCGATTCAGCCGAGCAACTGGCCTACCTCGTCAACGATTCCGACAGCCGTTTCCTGTTCCTGGAAAATGACGAGCAGCTCGACAAGTTCCTGTCGGTGAAGGACCGCATGCCGGGCCTGACCCGGGCCGTGGTGTTTTCCCGCGAGGGGCTGCATGGCTTCTCCGACGACAGGGTGATCTTCCTCGACGAGCTTTACGCCATTGGCCATGCGGCGCTGAAGGACGCGCCGGACCTGTTCGAGGCGGAGATCGACCAGACGCGCCCCGAGGATACCGCGATCCTCGTCTACACGTCGGGCACGACCGGCATGCCGAAGGGCGCAATGATCGGCCATGGCAACATCATGTTCTCGCTGGCCTCGGCGCTCTCGGCCGTTCCGTCTTTCCCGACTGACGAGCAGATCTGCTTCCTGCCGCTGTGCCACATCCTGGAGCGGCTGTTCTCCGGCTTCGCGCCGATCGTGTCGCGCGCGACGGTCAACTTCGCCGAAAGCCCGGAAACGGTGTTCGACAATCTGCGCGAGGTCTCGCCGCATTCGTTTACTGCCGTGCCCCGGGTCTGGGAAAAGGTCTATTCGCGCCTTGCCATCGCGCAGTCCGAGGCGACGCGGACCGGGCGGCTCGCCTACCGGCTGGCGCTTGCTGCCGGCTATCGGCGGGCCGAGCGGCTGCTTGAGCGCGCGCCGGTGCCGTTCCTGACCGGATTGTCCTACCGGGTCGCCGATTTCCTGGTGCTGTCCAACATCCGCCGCATGATCGGCATGGACCGCATCCGCCGCGGCGGCACCGGTGCCGCACCGATCTCGCCTGACCTGCTCAAATGGTACTGGGCGATCGGCGTGCCGCTGGTGGAAGGCTATGGCATGACGGAGAGTTCGGGCGTCATCTCGATCAACACGGTCGAGGACAACCGGATTGGCACCGTGGGTGCCGTGCTGCCAGGCGCCGAGGTGCGGATCGCCGCCGACGGCGAGATCCAGTATCGCGGCGGCAACGTGTTCCAGGGTTACTGGGGCAAGCCCGCGCAGACCGCCGACACGTTCACCGAGGATGGCTGGCTGCGGACCGGCGATGTCGGCCGGCTCGGCAATGACGGCCGGCTGACGATCACCGGCCGCATCAAGGACATCATCATCACTGCCGGCGGCAAGAACATCACGCCGGCCGAAATCGAGAACCGGCTGAAATTCTCGCCCTTTGTCGCCGATGCCGTGGTCATCGGCGACCGGCGCAAGTTCCTGACCTGCCTGGTCATGATCGACCAGGAGAATGTGGAGAAGTTCGCGCAGGACCGCCGCATCCCCTTCACCGACTTCCGTTCGCTTTGCGCCGCCGAGGAGGTCAAGGCGCTGATCGGCGGCGTCATCGAGGAGACCAACCGTGCTTTCGCGCGGGTGGAGCAGATCAAGGATTTCCGGCTGATCGACGTGCTGTTGACGGCGGAAGACGAGGAACTGACCGCGACGATGAAGCTGAAGCGGTCGTTCGTCGAGAAGAAACACGGCAAGCTCATCGACGAGATGTACGGCGGCGAGGCCGCCACTCGTTCAACCTGAGGAGGAAGGCATGAAGAGACTGTTCACGACGACCGCGCTGGCCGGCCTGGTGTCCGCCGGGCTGGCCGTACCGGCACTCGCCGATCAGGGTGTGTCCGACACCGAGATCGTCATCGGCTCCAACGGCGACCTGTCCGGCCCGTTCGCCGCCTTCAACGTGCAGGCGGTGAAGGCCGCGCAGATCATCTTCGATGACGTCAATGCCAAGGGCGGCATCCATGGCCGCACGATCCGCTTCGTCGTGGAGGACCATGGCTACCAGGTGCCGAAGGCGGTGCAGAACTACAACAAGCTGGTCAACGCCGACAAGGTGTTCGCCATGATCCTCAATCTCGGCACGCCGCATGTGCTGGCCGGCTTCAAGCTGATGGATCCGGCGAAGGTGGCCAACGTCGCGCCGCTGACCGCCGCCCGCCAGCTCACCACGGAAGGCGATGCCGCGCTGCACTATTCGGGCTTCTCCACCTACTACGACCAGATCCGCACGGGCGTGGACTATCTGGCCAAGGAGAAGGGCGCCAAGGAAGTCTGCTCGATGTTCCTGCCGACCGAGTTCGGCGTGGAAATCCAGGAGGCAACCAAGGACCAGGCTCCCGATTCCGGCCTCACCTATGCGGCCGAGACCACCCACAAGCCAGACGAGCAGGATTTCGTCGGCTCGCTGACCAAGCTGAAGGAAGCCGGCTGCGACATCATCACCACGGCGCTCGGCGTGCGCCAGACGATCATCGTGCTCGGCACCGCCAAGAAGCTCGGCTGGGCCGATGTGTCGTTCCTCGGCTCGTCGGCGGCGTTCAACACCGCCGTCGCCAAGGTGCAGGGCGGCCCGGCGGAAGGCTTCTACGCCGCTTCCGGCTGGTCCGACTTCGAGGCGCGCCTGTCCGATCCCGACCTCAAGGCGTGGGCGGAGAATTTCCAGGCCAAGACGGGCGAAGCGCCGGGCACCGCCGCGCAGCTCGGCTGGTCGGCCGCCGACACGCTGGTGCGCGCGCTGGAAGCGGCGGGCAAGGACCTCAACGCCGCCACGTTCCAGACGGCGATGGAAGGCCTCAAGTACGATGACAAGGTGATGGACACCTCCATCGACATGGGCGCCGACCATATCGGCGGCGGCGCGGTGTTCGTCTCCAAGATCGAGGGCGGCATGTGGAAGGAAGTGATGCGCAAGTAAGGGCGCGTCGCGTTCCGATTCAGGAAAAGGGCGGGGAATTCCCCGCCCTTTTCTTCGTCATCGACAGGACGGTCACACCGTTCCCTCGATCGACGCCTCCAGCATCTGCAGCGCGGCCTTCTTCGTCAGCTTGACCGGGTTGCCGCCAGCCGTCGGGTCGACGATCGCCATGTCGGCGATCAATCCCTTCTGCTTCTTGTCCAGATCCAGGCCCTTGACCAGGCCGGGCAGCGTGTGCGGAACCTTCAATTCCTTGCGCAGTTTCATCACGGCCTTCATGAAGCCGTCGAAGCCGCCCCTGATGCCGATATAGGCGCCAGCGCGCGCCAGCCTTTCCTCGATCGCCGGCCGGTTGAAGGCAAGCACGTAGGGCATGAACACCGCGTTGGTCATGCCGTGATGGGTGTGATGGATCGCGCCGATCGGGTGCGACAGCGAGTGGATCGCGCCGAGGCCCTTCTGGAACGCGGTCGCGCCCATGGCGGCGGCACTCATCATGTGGCCGCGCGCCACAATGTCCTTGCCGTTGGCGAACACCTTCGGAAGGTTCTCGAAAACGAGGCGCATGCCCTCGATGGCGATGCCATCGGCCATGGGGTGATAGCCCGGCGCGCAATACGCCTCCAGGCAATGGGCGAGCGCGTCCATGCCGGTTCCGGCGGTGATGAAGGGCGGCATGCCCACGGTCAGTTCGGGATCGGCAATGACGATGGCCGGCATCATCTTCGGGTGGAAGATCACCTTCTTGGTGGTGGTCGATTCCTGGGTGATGACGCCGGCGCGGCCGACCTCCGAGCCGGTGCCGGCGGTGGTCGGCACGGCGACGATCGGCTGGATTCCCTTCGGGTCGGCGCGCGTCCACCAGTCGCCGATGTCCTCGAAATCCCACATCGGCCGCGTCTGGCCGGCCATGAACGCAATCACCTTGGCGGCATCGAGCGCCGAGCCGCCACCAAACGCGACGACCCCGTCATGCTTGCCTTTGCGCAGCACTTCGATGCCGGCATAGACGTTGGACTCCACCGGGTTCGGCTGCACGTCGTGGAACAGCCCGGGTTTCATGCCGGCATCGGTCAGCACCTTCAGCGCGTTGGCGACGATGGGCATCTTCGCCAGGCCCGGATCGGTGACGAACAGCGGCTTCTTCATGCCGGAGGACTGGCAGGCCTCGGCAAGCTCGCCGATGCGGCCGGCGCCGAAGCGGACGGTGGTGGGGTAGTTCCATTTTGCCTGGACGGATTTGGCCATGGGAGACGCCTTCAGGTGAGGGATTTGATTTCGATTTCGATGAAACTCGCCGGATCGGTTCCGGCATTGGCGACGTTGTGTTCGACGCCGGAACGGCGCGCATAGGCGGCGCCTGCGGCTACCGCGACACGGCGCTCACCCTCGGCATCGGCGATGCGCAGGTCAAGATCGGTCATCGGCACGACGACATAATCCATGCCGTGCCGATGGAACCCGGTTTCGGCGCCGGGCTCGAAATCCCACCGGGTGACGCGCGTGCGGGCGTCGTCGACCAGCACGGTCGGCATGGCGGGAATGACGGCGCGGAACGACGACATGATCAGGCCAGCGTCCGCAAATGATAGGATTTCGGCCTCGTCAGGCCCTGGATGCCGAACACCGACAGGGTCACGCCCTTGCCGGTGTCCTTCACGCCGGTCCACACCAGTGCCGGGTCGAGATAGTCGCAGCGGTTCATGTAGACCGTGCCGGTCTCGACCTGGTCGCCGATGGCTTCCGCGCGCGCCTTGTCCTTGGTCCACACCGAAGCGGTGAGGCCGTAAGGGCTGTCGTTCATCAGCGCCACGGCGTCGGCGTCCGAACGCACCTTCATGATGCCGACCACCGGGCCGAAGCTCTCTTCGCGCATGACGCTCATCTGGTGATCGACGCCGACGAGGATTTCCGGCGCAAGGTAGGTCGAACCGGGCTGGTCGAGGTCGTGCTTCATGCCGATCAGCGGGGTGGCGCCCTTGCGCAGCGCCTCGGCCTTCTGCTCGCGCACCACATCGGCAAAGCGCGCATGTGCCATCGGGCCGATCGTGGTGGCCTGGTCCAGCGGATTGCCGAGCACATATTGCGCGGTCAGCGCGCGGGCGCCCTCGACGAACCGGTCATACACGGCCTCGTGCACATAGACGCGCTCGATGCCGCAACAGCACTGGCCGGAATTGTAGAACGCGCCGTCGACGATATTCTCGATGGCGTGGTCGAGGTCGGCATCGGGCAGCACGTAGGCGGGATCCTTGCCGCCGAGCTCGAGCCCGAGCGACATGAAGGTGCCGGCCGCGGCGCGCTCGATCGCCCGGCCGCCATTGACGGAGCCGGTGAAGTTGCAATGGTCGATCTTGCCGGAGCCGAGCAGGGCCTCGGTCTGCGCATGGTTGAGCACGACATTCTGGAAGACGCCGCGCGGGAAACCGGCCAGGTCGAACGCCTTCTGGAAGCGCTCGCCGACGAGCAGCGTCTGCGAGGCGTGCTTGAGAATGACGGTGTTGCCGGCCATCAGCGCCGGCACGATGGTGTTGACGGCGGTCAGGTAGGGATAGTTCCACGGCGCGATCACCAGCACGACACCGAGCGGCACATGCTTGACCAGACGCCGGAACGCCGGCGAATCCTCCACGACGTGCGGGGCGAGCGCGGCTTCAGCGTTGGCGATGATGTAGCGGGTGCGTTCCTCCACGCCGCGCTTCTCGCCACCGTAGCGCACCGGCCGACCCATCTGCCAGGCGAGTTCGACGGTGATGTCGTCGTTCATGGCCAGGAGATGGTCGAGGAACTTCGCCAGCAAAGCGCCGCGCTCGGCGAACGAGGTCTCGGACCAGCCCATCTGCGCCTTGCGGGCGCGCTCGACCACGGCATTGAGTTCGCGGTCATAGAGCACCGGGCGCTCGGCATAGATGGAGCCGTCGACGGGGGATTTGAGCTTGATGGTCTCGACAGACATGGTTCTTCCTTCAGGGCGGGTTTCTCATGAGGAGAAACCCTGATTCATCACGACTTTCCAGCCGGCGCCTTGCCGCACGCGGCGGGCCGGGGCTCAGTACCTCTCGAAACCGCGATGCAATTCCCAATCGGTTATGCGGCGGTCATACTCGAACTGCTCCCACTCGGCGGTATGGAGGTAATGGGCGATGGCATCCTTGCCGAAAGCCGAAAGCAGCATCTTCGATTTCCGCATGTGCTCGATCGCCTCGCGAAGCGTCTTCGGGATCTCCGGCAGCTTCGCGCCCGCGTAGGCATCGCCCTCGAACGGCTTCTGCAACTCCAGCTTCTCGTCAATGCCGGCAAGTCCGGCGGCGATCAGCGCGGCGAACGCCAGGTAGGGGTTCAGGTCGGCGCCGCCGATCCGGCACTCGATGCGGATGCCCTTGGTGCCGCCGCCGCACAGGCGGAAGCCGGCGGTGCGGTTGTCATCCGACCAGATGATCTTGGTCGGCGCGAAGGTGCCAACCTGGAAGCGCTTGTAGGAGTTGATGTAAGGCGCCAGGAACCAGGTGATGTCGCGGGCATATTTCATCTGCCCGGCAACCCAGTGCCGCATCAGCTGCGACATGCCGCGCTCGCCCTTCTTGTCGAGGAAGAGCGGCGTCTTGCCGTCGGCGCTCCACAGCGAATTGTGGATGTGGGAGGAATTGCCGGCGAGGCCGTAATTGTACTTCGCCATGAAGGTGATGGCCTTGCCCATGTTGTGGGCGATTTCCTTGCAGCCATTCTTCATGATGACATGGCTGTCGGCCATCTCGAGCGCCTCGGCATAGCGCACGTTGATTTCCTCCTGGCCCGGACCCCATTCGCCCTTGGAGTTTTCCACGGGGATGCCGGCGCCGGCGAGACCGTTGCGGATCGCCCGCATGTACGGCTCCTCCTTGGAGGTGATCTGGATGCCGTAGTCACCGATGTAGGGAGAGGCGGTCGACAGGCCTGTGAATTTCTTGGCGCGGGCGGAATCGTAGGTTTCCTCGAACAGGAAGAACTCCAGCTCGGAGGCGAAATAGGCCATCCAACCGCGTTCCGTCAGGCGCGCGATCTGCTTCTTCAGAATGCCGCGCGGCGAATGCGGCAGGTCCTCGTGGTGATGATGGTCCTGGATGTCGGCAAGCACCAGCGCGGTCTTCTCGAGCCACGGGACGCGGCGCAGCGTCGACATGTCCGTCTTCATGACGAAGTCGCCATAACCCTTCGACCACGAGGCGGCGGCGTAACCGGGCACCGGCTCCATGTCGATGTCGTTGGCCAGCAGGTAGTTGCAGCCATGCGTCTCGTCATGGGCGGACTCGACGAAGAAGGATCCGATGAACCGCTTGCCAATCAGGCGCCCCTGCATGTCGGTGATGCAGACCAGCACGGTGTCGATGTCGCCGCTGGCGACGTCCTTCTGCAGTTGTTCGAAGCTCAGGTTTCCGGCCATTTCGATCTCGCGGGCGTTTCGGGTTCAACGGAAGAACCGGCCGCGGATGCGGCCGGTCCGATACTTGTTCCAGGCGGCCGTCAGCCGTAGCGGTAGGGGGGTCCGGCCTGCACCATGGTGTCGTTGTACTTCTTGATGATGCCGACGATCTTGGCCTTGATCTCGCTTTCCGCGGCGATCTCGTCCCAGAACTTCTGCGCTTCGGTTTCCACCGTCGCCCATTCCGCCGCCGGGATCGTGGTGTATTTCAGCTTGTTCTCTTCGATGCGCAGCCGCGCCTCGCCGGCCCAGTACCAGTGCTGGCGATAGTAGTGCGAGGAATCGAAGCACGCCTTGAGCAGCAGCTGCAGGTGCGGCGGCACCTTGTTCCAGCTCTCCTGGTTGGCGAAGAAGTGGCCGATCCAGGCGCCCGAGATGTTGTTGGTCAGGAAGTGGCCGGTGACATCGGCCCAGCCCGACGTGTAGTCCTCGGTGACGCCGTTCCAGGCGATGCCGTCAAGCTCGCCGGTCTGCAGGCCGACCTGGACATCTTCCCACGGCACGGTGACCGGGACGACGCCGAAGCGCGACAGGAAGCGGCCGGCGGTGGGGAAGGTGAAGATGCGCAGGCCCTTGAGGTCGTCCAGCTTCTCGATCGGCTTCTTGGTGGAGAAGTTGCAAGGATCCCAGGAACCGGCCGAGATGTGCTGGATGCCGACCTTGGCGTATTCTTCCTTCCAGATCTGGTCGAGGCCCCAGTGGTTGAACAGCGCCGGCACGTCGAGCGAGTAGCGCAGCGCCAGCGGGAAGTAGCCGCCGAACACCGTCACTTCCGTCGGGCTGGCCATTGAATCATCGTCCGACTGCACGGCGTCGATGGTGCCTTTCTGCATGGCGCGGAAAAGCTCGGCGGTCGGCACCAGCTGGTCGGCATAGAACAGCTCGATCTCCATCTGGCCCTGGGCGATCTGGTTGAACAGATCGATAGCCGGCTTGACCACCTCGGCGCCGAGCGCCGGGCCGGCATAGGTCTGCAGTCGCCACTTGATCGGCGCCGATTGCGCCCGCACCGCGGGCGCTGCGAGCACGGCCGCGCCCGTGGCAAGGCCGGTTGTCAGGAATTTGCGTCTGGAAGTCATCGTCGTTCTCCTTCTCACACAAAACCGTTCGATTGTCGGGGTCGGACCATCATCGCGCACCGTACACCTGTTCGGGCAGCCAGAGCGCAATCTGCGGGAACACCATGACGATGATCAGCGTCAGCAGCATCAGCACCACGAAGGGCACCACGGACTTGTAGATCATCGGCAGCGAATAGTCTGCGGGCGCCATGGCGCGCATCAGGAAGAGATTGTAGCCGAAGGGCGGCGTCAGATACGCGATCTGGCAGGTGATGGTGTAGAGCACACCATACCAGATCAGGCTGTATCCGAGGTGGTCGACCATGGTGACGTAGAGCGGCGCCACGATCACCAGCATGGCCGTGTCGTCCAGGAACATCCCCATGATCAGGAAGGACAATTGCATCAGCACGAGGATCTGCCACGCCTCCAGATGCATTTCGCCGACGAAGAAGTTCTCGATCACCTTGCCGGCGCCGAGCCCGTCGAACACCGCGCCGAACGAAAGGGCGGCCAGGATGATGAGCATGAACATCACGGTGATGGCGAGTGTCTGGCGGGTGGCGGACTCGAACACCGCCCAGGTGAAGCGCCCCTTGGCCGCGGCGACGGCGACGGTCGCCAGCGCGCCGAACACGGATGCCTCGGTCAGGCTGGACCAGCCCATGACAAAAGGCACCAGGATCACGGCGAAGATGAACACCGGCAGCAGGCCGGCGCGCAGCAGCGAGATCTTCTCGGCGGTCGAGATCCCGTCGCGTTCCTCCCGGCTCAGGGCCGGCGCCAGTTCGGGATTGAGCCGCGAGCGGATTGCGATGTAGGTGATGAAGATTGCCGCCATGAGCAGGCCGGGCACGATTCCGGCCAGCCACAGATGGCCGACCGGCTGGCGCGCGATCATGGCATAGAGCACGAGCACGACCGATGGCGGGATCAGGATGCCGAGCGAGGAACCGGCCTGGATGACGCCGGAGATCATTTCCTTGCGGTAGCCATGCGCGGCAAGTTGCGGCAAGGCGATGGTCGAGCCGATGGCCATGCCGGCGACCGACAGGCCGTTCATGGCCGAGATCAGCACCATGAGCAGGATGGTGCCGATCGCCAGGCCGCCCGGCAATGGTCCGAACCATACATGGAACATGCGGTAGAGATCGGATGCGAGCCGCGTCTCCGACATGACGTAGCCCATGAAGATGAACATGGGCAGGGTCAGCAGCGCGTTCCATTTCATCAGCTTCATGACGGCGGAGTAGCCAAGGTCCGAACCGCCTGTGCCCCAAAGCGCCAGCGCGGCGACCACGGCGACGAACCCGATCGCGCCGAAGATGCGCTGCCCCGTCATCATCATCAGCATGAGCGTGGAGAACATCAAGATGGCGATGACATCATAGGACATCAGATCGCCTCTTCGCGCAGGGCCGCGATATCGCGGAAGAAGTGGGCGATCGCCTGTAGCAGCAGCAGCGCGAATGCGACGCAGGTCACGAGCTTGATCGGCCACAGCAGCGGACGCCAGGCGGTGGGGCTGCGCTCGTTGATGGAGATGGCGTAGACGGTGCTGTCGATCGCGCCATAGAGCATGACGCCGATGTAGAACATCAGCGCGAACACGGTGAAGGCGTCCCAGATCAGCTGGCTGCGCGGTTTCAGGCGGCCATAGATGAGGTCCATGCGGACATTGCTGTCGAGCTGCATGGAATAGGGAGCGCCGAGCAGATAGTAGGCCACGAACAGGAACTGCGCGGTCTCGAGCGTCCAGTTCGCCGGGAGGTGAGCGACCTTCGATGCCGACGACCACAGCATCACCGCCATCAACGCGAACAGGATGTACATGGCGAAGCGGCCGACCCGGTAGTTGATCCGGTCGACGAAGCGGACGTAGGCGCGCACCCAATCAGGCATAGCGGCGCCCTCCGTCGAGCGAGGCGCCCGCCCGGGCGGCGGTCGCGGCGCCCAGGTGGCGCGCCAGCCGCGCGGCCCAGTCCGCCTGGCCGCCGTGATCGGCGATCAGGTCGTTGCGAATCTCGATCATCACGCCCGGCAGACCGCGTGCCCGTGCATGGCGCTCGACCGTGTAATAGACGCGGTCCTTCGGGGCATAGGGTTCATTGTCGCCGACGATGATGCCGGCCTCGCCGCGCAGCCCGGCAAGGAGCGGCGCGGAGATGCGCTCGTCCTCGTCATGGATGACGCCGACGTGCCAGGGCCGCGGCGTGCCCTTCCAAACCGGCGTGAACGAATGGATGGTGGCAATCAGCGTTTCCCGGCCTGCCGCAAGGCGCTCGGCGATGACCGCGTCGAGCGTCTCGTGGAACGGGCGCCAGGCGAGTTCGACGCGCCGGGCGCGTTCTTCGGCGGACAGGCCGACATTCCCCGGGATCGTTGTCGTCTCGGACAGTTCCCAGATCAGGTCGGGCGCATCGAGTGGACGGTTGGCATCGGCGACAAGGCGGGAAATGGTCGATTCCACCACCACCGCACCAAGTGCGTGGCCGAGCATGCGGGCTACCGGCGCCGCACCGGGATCCCAGGCGATGTGACGCTGCAGGTCGGCGGGATCGAGCCCGAGGCCGGAGAACTCGCCCGGCACGTGGTTGGAGGCGTGCTCGCAAACGATGACCCACGGGCCTGTCGCATCCCGATCCGTGACCTTCATGGTCGTCGTTTCGCCTGACCACAGGCCGGTCATTCAGCCTCTCCCGGGCGCTGTATCATTTGTTACGGTTTTGGTTATCGTTGCGCCGTCGGGTATCATTCCATACAAGGAATCGCGGTCTGTCAAACGGCTTTTCGCCGGAACGGGGAGGGGCGACCGAGTGGACGAAACCGTATCAGAGCGCGTCGCGGCACAGATCGGCGCGATGCCTGGATCCGAGCGGAAGGCGGCGCAGGCGCTGAGCGCGAACTATCCGTTCGCCGCGCTCGGCACCGTGGCGGAGTTCGCCGCCAACGCCGGCGTGTCGGCGCCGTCAATCCTGCGCTTTGTCGGCCGGATCGGCTTTTCCAACTATGCGGAATTCCAGACGGCGCTGAAGGGGGAACTGGCGCATCGGGTGCAGTCGCCCTTCCATCGCGCGGCGTCGGCCGGGCAGGGCGATGCCGGCGCGTTCATCGAGGCGGTCGGCGACAATCTGCGCGAGACCTTCCGTCACCTTTCCGGCGGCCAGATCGCCGACATGGCGACGCGCATGGTGAAGCCCGGCGGCCGGGTGTTCCTCGTTGGCGGGCGCTTCACCGACGGCCTGGCGCGCTACCTGGCGGCGCACCTGTCGATCATCCGGCCCGACGTGCATCACCTTGCCGGCATCGAGGCGACCTGGCGCGACCGCCTGATCGACATCTCCCGGCGCGACCTGGTGATCGTGTTCGACATCCGGCGCTATTCGGGACCGGTGGCGCGGTTTGCCCGCGCGGCGTACGGACGCGGCGCGACGATCATGCTGTTCACCGACCAGTGGATGTCACCGGTGGCCGCGCTGGCCGGCCACGTTGTCGCGGCGCGGACCACGGTGCCCTCGCCATGGGATTCCTCCGTGGCATTGTTTGCCGCCGCAGAGCTGGTCCTTGGCGAAGCCACCCGTCAGGGCGGACGGAAGGCCGAGCTGCGCATGGCGGAGGTGGAGCGGTTGCGGGCCGAGACAGCCGCGCCGGATTGATCGCGGTCAAGGCGCGTTGGCGCTCAAGCTGGTCTGTTCCAGTTGCCGGAGACCGTGCGGCCGGCGCGGAGGCGGCCATGGACGAGACGTTTTCGAGACTGCGGCGGATCGTGAACGACCGGGCCCGCAGCCCGGCGCAGAAGGCGCATCAACTTGCCATCGAAGCGGAAAACCTTCTCGACTATGTGCCGCTCGATGCCGAGACCAGGACGGCGCTCGACGAACGGGTGATCTGCGACATGTTCGAGGGCCATGCGCCCTACCGCCCGCGCTACGTCCTGCCCGACTATGCGGTGTTGCTGGAACACGGCAGCGACTGGCTGGAACTGCCGGCGCCGACGACGCTCGACGAGGCGATCAACGCGCTGATGATTGCCTACCACCATGTGCCGTCGATCACCGGCTTGCCGGTTTATCTCGGCTGCCTCGACCGGCTGCTGCTGCCGTTTGTCGGCGCCATGTCCGACGCCGAACTCGACGCGAAGGTCCGGCTGTTCTGGCGCTACCTCGACCGGACGCTTCCGGACGCGTTCATGCATGCCAACATCGGCCCGACCGACAACCGCGTCGCGCGATCGATCCTGCGCGCGGATGCGGAGTTGAAGCAGATCGCGCCAAACCTGACGCTGCTGTTCGACCCGGCCACCAGCTCCGATGCGCTCCTGGCCCATGCGGTCGACAACATCATCGCCTGCTCGAAGCCGCACATTGCCAACCACCCCATTCATGCGGCCACGTTCGACGAGCGCGGCTACGGAATCGTCTCCTGCTATAACGCCTTGCCGCTGGCCGGCGGCGCCTCGACGCTGACCAGGGTGAACCTTTACGAGGTGGCGCTCCGCTCGCGAAACGAGGCCGATTTCCTGCTCAACCAGCTGCCGCGCTACGTCGATCTCAATTTCCGCCTGACGCAGGCACGTATCGACTATCTGTTCGACCAGTCCGGCTTCTTCGATCACTTCATGGTGCGGGAAGGCTGGATCGACCGTGACCGCTTCACCGCGATGTTCGGTGTTTTTGCCATGGCCGAGGCGATCGCGGTGCTGCAGGAGAAGGAAGGACGCAGCGGCGTCTATGGCGTCGATCCGGAAGCGAATGCTCTGGGCGTGCGCATTTCGCGGGCGCTGTCGGACCTGGTGGAGACGCGGCCGATGCGCCATGTCTGGCGCGGCCACGCGATGCTGCACGCGCAAGCGGGGCTTTCAACCGACACTGGCCTGACGCCGGGCATCCGCGTCGCCTACGGGCAGGAACCTGATCCTGTGACGCATGTGAAGGCGCTGGCGCCGCAGCACCGCTATTACTCCTCCGGTGTCAGCGAGATCCTGACCATCGACGAAACGATCCGGGCGAATCCCGCGGCGCTGAAGCGACTGGCCCGCGGGGCGCTTGCCGGGGGCTTCCGCGAATTCACCGCCAATGTCTGCGGCAATGATCTGGTGCGGGTGACCGGCTACATGATCCGGCTGTCCGACGTGAGGAAATACAACGAGAACAAGGGCTCGCGCACCAACACGACCGGGCTCGGCGCGGAAGCCGCCGACAAGACGGCGATCCTGGAACGACGCGCCCGCGTGGTCGGCCATGAGCTCCTTGCAGGCGAACGTCAGTAAGGTCCTCACCTTCTCGGCGGTCGACGGTCCGGGCAACCGGCTCGTCCTGTTCCTGCAGGGCTGCAATTTCCACTGCCTGGCCTGTCACAACCCGCACACGATCGGCCAGTGCGATTCCTGCGGCCTGTGCATTGCGGCCTGTCCGCGCGGCGCGCTCGACCTTGCGGCCGGCCTGATCCAGTTCCGCGCCGAAGCGTGCGACCAGTGCGACGCCTGCCTCGCAGCCTGCCCGATCTCGGCCAATCCGATGATCCGGCGCCTTTCGGTGGAGGATGTGCTGGCGCTCGTGCGCGCCAACCGGGATTTTCTCGATGGCGTGACCGTTTCGGGCGGCGAGGCCACGGTGCAGGCGAAATTCGTCGAGGCGCTGTTTGCCGCCATCAAGGCCGCGCCGGATTTGGCCGGACTGTCGCTGATGATCGATTCCAACGGCCATTGCGGCGAGCGGGCCTGGGCAGCGTTGCTGCCGGTGACCGATGGCGTGATGCTTGACGTCAAGGCGTTCGATCCGGCGCTTCATCTCGAACTCACCGGCCGGCCAAACGACAAGTCGCTCGGTTCGGTGCGGATCGCGCACGCTGCCGGAAAGCTCTACGAACTGCGCTTCCTGCTCATTCCGGGTCACACCGACACCGAGGCGGAAATCGCCAGCCTGTCGCGATTCGCCCGAAGCCTCGGCGGGCCGGTGCGCGTGAAGCTCAATGCCTTCCAGAACCATGGCGTGCGCGGAACGGCGTCCGGCTGGCCGGCGATGACCCGGGCAGGCGTTGAGGCGGTGGCTGCTCGGCTCAGGGCCGACCGCGTCGGCGAGGTCGTGACGCCGGTGGTCTATATCTGACGGGGAAGGTGGGGCGAATGGTGGGCGTGACAGGGATTGAACCTGTGACCCCTACGATGTCAACGTAGTGCTCTCCCGCTGAGCTACACGCCCATTCGCGCCGCGCATACATCACAGTCGCCCGAAAGCGTCAAGCGCAAAGCCGGGCCTGTCAGGCGGCCAGCATCTTCTCCACCTCGTTGACGAGGTCGCGAAGGTGGAACGGCTTGGACAACACCTTGGCATCCTTCGGCGCACGCGAGTCCGGATTGAGCGCGACGGCGGCAAAACCGGTGATGAACATCACCTTGAGATCGGGATCGATCTCGGTAGCGCGGCGCGCCAGTTCGATTCCGTCCATCTCCGGCATGACGATGTCGGTCAGGAGCAGAGAGAAGGGTTCCTCGCGCAGCCTTTCATAGGCGCTGGCGCCATTGTCGAAGTCGCTGACATCATATCCGGCCTTCTCGAGCGCACGCACCAGGAAGCGGCGCATGTCCTCGTCGTCCTCGGCCAAGAGAATCCGCTTCATCCTGTCGTCCCCGATCGGTCCGCTCATTCCCGCCATCGCGGGCATTAACCATGATACGCTTATGACCGGACGCCGGTAAACAAGCGGTGAATGCCGAACGCCAAACCGCTTGTCGGGGCCGCGGCGCAATGGCACTTTGGGCGCGGGATGGACAAAAGACACTCGATCGACGCGGCCTCCGATTTTGCGGGCACAGCGGCATTCTCCGTGGCGCGACCGAACGGGCCGTGCGGACCGGTCGTGTTCTCCTCGCCACACAGTGGGCGCCACTATCCGGCGCGTTTCCTTTCGCAGTCGCGGCTCGACGCGATCAGCATCCGCCGCTCCGAGGATGCCTATGTCGACGAATTGTTCGCCGGCGTGGCCGATTGCGGAGCACCGCTGGTCAAGGCGCACTTCCCGCGTGCCTATCTCGACGTCAATCGCGATCCGCTCGAACTCGATCCGCGCCTGTTCCGCGATCCGCTGCCGGCCCAGGCGCAGACGCGCTCTCCCCGGGTCGTCGGCGGGCTCGGCGCCATTCCGCGCGTCGTCGGCGAGGGGATCGAAATCTACGCCGGCAAGCTGCCGCTGAGCGAGGCGCATGCGCGCCTCGATCTCTACCATCGGCCCTATCATGGCGAACTGGCCGCGCTGCTGGCGCAGGCGCGGCGCGCGCATGGCATCGGTGTACTGGTCGATTGCCATTCCATGCCGGCCAGCGTGAAGACCGGTCCGGACGGCGACAAGGCCGACTTCGTGATCGGTGACCGATTCGGTCGCGCCGCCGCATCAGGCATTTCGGACACCGCGATCGCGCTTCTGCGCGGCCTCGGCTACCGCGTTGCACACAACAAGCCCTATGCCGGCGGCTACATCACGGATTACCACGGACGACCGGCGCGCGGCCTGCATGCGCTGCAGATCGAAATCTCCCGCGGTCTCTATCTGGATGAAGCCCGGATCGTTCCGAACGCCGGATTCGCACGACTCAAGGCCGATTTGACCCGATTTGCCACCGATTTCGTCGCATATTGCCTTCGTGCCCATCCGGCCGGACTGGAAGCCGCGGAATAAAAAAAGACCGCATCGAGGTTCGATGCGGTCAAGTCTTGGGAGGAAACGCCCAAGGAGGGCAGAACGGGCGAGCCCGTTCGAGACAAACGCTATTTTGCACTGCACAATGCGTCAAGCCGGAATTTTGACTTTCTGGTCCATTTTCCACGGCCTGTTCAAAACCTGTCCCGGTTCGGCTAATCGGGGTGACAGAATGGATGCAAGCCGATGTCCCATGCCGCCTTCCTGAAGACCCTTGCCGCGCACGCCGCGGCGGAAACGCTGCCGCGTTTCCGCGCGCCGCACATCATCACCGACAAGGGCGGTGGACGGTTCGACCCGGTCACGGAGGCCGATCGGGAGGCGGAACGGGTCATCCGCGCCGGCATCAAGCAGCGCCACCCTGATCATGGCATCATCGGCGAGGAGTTCGGGGCCGAGAACAGCGATGCCGAGCATGTCTGGGTGATCGACCCGGTCGACGGCACCCGCGCCTTCATTTCCGGCATCCCGCTGTGGGGCACGCTGATCGGGTTGACGCATCGCGGCAGGGCGGTCGACGGCATCATGGCGCAGCCGTTCACCGGCGAGCTCTACTACACGGATGGCGCGCGCGCCGTCTATGAGGGGCCGGGCGGCTCGCGGACGCTGGCCACGCGCGACACGGCACGGCTTGCCGACGCGGTGCTGTTCACCACGACACCGGCGCTTTTCACCGCCACGAACCGGCAGCGCTACAATCGGCTTGAGCGCGCCGTGCGCCTGGCCCGCTACGGCACGGATTGCTATGGCTACATGATGGTGGCGTCCGGCCAGGCCGATCTTGTCTGCGAGATCGGCCTGCAATCCTACGACGTCGTGGCGCTGATCCCGATCATCGAGAAGGCAGGCGGGGTGTTCACCGACTGGAAGGGCGACCGCGCCGAACAGGGCGGGCGGGTTCTCGCGTCCGCCAATGCGCGCCTGCACGACGAGGCACTGGCGGTGCTCAACGCCTGATGCTTATCCGCCGCCGGAGGCAAAGGCGTGGAATGCGGCCAGGAACGGATCGCGATAGACATCGGCTTCCTGCATCAGTTCATGCCGGGCGCCGTCGATGGTGATGTGCGATCCGGAACGCAGCCGGCCGGCGACGTCCTCGATGGCGCTGTTGGAGACGACCTCGTCGGCGCCGGCGATGATCATCAGCGTCGGGACATGCACACGGGCCAGGAAATCGGGGTCGGTAACCTTCTCGATCGCCCGGCAGGCCGCGTTGATCCAGCGCCAGGTCGGCCCGCCGAGCGCAAGTTCCGGCGCCAGCTTGCGCAGCGCAAGGTTGCGCGCGTGGCGCACCGGGTCGGTGGTGAGCTTGTTGGCGGCAAACGGCACCGGTCGTTCGCGCGAGCCGGTGAAGTAGCGGTTGCCGAAACCGGCCAGGATGGCGGCTTCGGAGATGCGGCGCAGCGTCCGGGTCTCGAACGGCCAGTCAGCAAAGGCAAACAGCGGCGCCGACAGCACGATCCGCGAAATCTGGTTGACGAGAAACGGCGCGCTGAACAGGGCCGACAGCCCGCCCATGGAGTGGGCAAGCACATGGAAGGGCGCGCGGCAATCCGGCAGTACCACGGTCTCGAACACTTCCCTGAGGTCGAGCACGTAATCGACGAAGGAGCGGACGTGGCCCGGGCGCGGGTTGGCAAGGACGCGACCGGAAAAGCCCTGGCCGCGCCAGTCGGCGGTGACGATGTCGTAGCCGAGCGCGGCAAGGTCGGAGGCGGTCTCGAAATATTTCTCGATCGGCTCGTTGCGCCCGGGAAGCAGGATGACGGTGCCCAGGTGCGGGCGCACCACGGTGCGGAAGATCGCCCAGCGAAGCGGCGTGCCGTCGCGTGCCAGGATGAAGCCGGCGCTGGCATTGTAGGGCGCGGGATTGTCCGGCGTCTCGGTGAGAAAGAAGTTCATCGGCTCTTTGCGGGGTGGGTCTTCCGGCAATAGCAGCGACCGGGCGGCCGCGCCAGAAGGCTGAAGAAGGAAAGGGCCGGCGTCGCGGTTTCCCGCGCGCCGGCCCCGCATGACCCGGGCGGAAGGGACGTTTCACCCGGCTCAATCCCGCGACGCCAGCCAACGTTCACAATGGCGTCGTCATGGCGGGGACATTCGCATGTCCGGGCTGAACGGTTCTGGAACCGGCGGTTCATCCGCGGTTCATGGCGCGGCTCTTGAAAGCGGAGAAATGTGCACCAGATAAGTCCGGCGGCCGCCCATCGGGGGCCGCGGGTCCGGACGGAACGCCATGACGGGTTTCGCGTGACGGGCCACCGCAAACATGTTGCTCTGAAGGAGAACAGACCATGCGCCAGTTCGATTTTTCCCCCTTCTATCGTTCGACCGTCGGTTTCGACCGCCTGTTCAACATGCTCGACAGCGCCAGCCAGCCTGATGCGGCGCAGAGCTACCCGCCCTACAACATCGAGCGCACCGGCGAGGATGCCTATCGCATCACCATGGCGGTGGCCGGCTTCGGCGAGGACGAGATTCTCGTGGAAACCAACCGCAATGCGCTTCTGGTGAAGGGCGAGAAGGCGGCCGAGGAGAAGGGCGAGCGCGAATTTCTCTATCGCGGCATCGCCGGACGCTCGTTCGAGCGCCGCTTCCAGCTTGCCGACCATGTCCATGTGACCGCGGCCGAGTTGAAGAACGGGTTGCTGCACATCGACCTCAAGCGCGAAATTCCGGAGGAACTGAAGCCCCGCAAGATCGCCATCGGCGTCGCCAAGGCCAAGGCGGCCAGGCAGATCGAGGCGAAGGCCGCCGCCTGATCCGGCGGACCTCCACTCCTGGAACGGCGCCCTTGCGGGCGCCGTTTTCGTTTCAGCGCCGTTTCGCCAGCAGCCGGTCCAGCGACAGGGGTCCGGCTCCCTGCACGACGAGGATCAGCAGGGGAACCAGCCACAGCAGGCGCTGGTCGGCGATGAGCGAATCGGGAAACCGGTCGAACAATGCGCCGATCGTTCCGGCATCGACCTTGTGCACGGTGATGTCGACGAGCGTCTGCACGGCGACGAAGCCGATCATGCCGAGGGCTGCCACACGGGCAAACAGGCCGAGCACGATCATTGCGGGCAACAGGAATTCCGCCCAGGTTCCAAGCCGCACGATCACGCCCCAGGGCAGGAACGCCACGTTGGCGACATCGCCGCCCGCTGCCTCCACCGCCGGAAGCGCGATCTGGTAGTAGGCCGAATCGGCCGGATTGAGAACTCCGAGAACCCCGTCCCCGATCTTGGTCTGTGCCGACGACAGGAAGTAGAAGAACAGCACCGCAAGGAAGGCGAAGCGGGCCAGCGTCGGCAGGAACCAGCTTCCCGCCGCCCGTCCGATCAGGGCGAAGACCGTGTCGTGCAGGCGCAGGATCGGGGCAACGAGCGAGTTCAAGGTCATCTCCGTTCGGTTCAGGCGATGGCAGCGAAGGCGCCGGCGGCGAGAAAGCCGCCAAGGGCAGCGCCGATGTCGAGGTCCGGCCATTCGGCCAGGGTCGCGGCGGCGGCATCGCCGAGCGGCAGCGCGCGCAGCGCTTCAAACAAGGCGGCGGCGCCTTCGGGGAGGTAGCGCACCTCGACATCGAGGCGCGGCCGCGTGACCAGCGCATCCTCTGGCGCATCCAGGCGCTCAGGCATGCCGCCTTCGGCCTTTCCGGCCTTGAAAAGGCTGACGACGGCATACGGGGACCTGACGATGGTCGCGGCCGGATGCGGCACGAGGCGCAAGCCGGGCAGCGCCTCCGGTGCGATCGAGGCAAGGGCAGCGGGATCGAGCGGCGCGCCGTCGGCGGCATGCCAGGCGTCGAGCCAGGCTCGTTCGAGCCGGGCCACATCGGCGAGCCAGCCGACGTGCGAGGCCGGCGCGACGGCATCGATCCAGGCCGGAAATTCCCGCCCATAGTCGAGCAGCAGCGGCGAAACGGGTGGGGTGCGGCGCAGATAGGAGAGCGCGGCGGCGCGGAAGCCATCCTCGCCGGCCAGGCGCCGCGTCGCCGGAAATGTCGATTCGAGCGCCTTGAGCAGGCCCATCGTCACGTTGTTGCGGTAGACGTCGTAACGCCGTCCCGCCGGCGCGCCATCGCGGCCGGCAAGGTGGGCCGGCGCGGGGGCGGCCGGATCGAGAAGTCCGGGCGCGAACCGTGCGGCGTCGTCGGGCTGGCGCGGCTCAGGCGGCATCGTCGATCCTTTCGCCCTGTAAGGCGGCCCGGATGATGCGGTCGGCGGCGAGGGCCTCGCGCTTGAGCACCGGCCAGTCGGGCAGGTCGTTGTCCCATTCGATCAGCGTCGGCACGGCGCCGCGCCGGGCGATCACGGTCCGAAACAGCGTCCAGACCGGATCGGCCACCGGACGATCATGGCTGTCGATGAGCAGCGGTAGGCCGGCATCGTCCTCCTGCGTGTCGTGCCCGGCCAGATGGATTTCCTCGACGAGGGCGAGCGGAAAGCGGGCAATGTAGTCTTCCGGCGACCAGCCATGGTTGGTCGACGAGACAAAGACGTTGTTGACGTCGAGCAGCAGCCCGCAACCGGTGCGGCGGGCGATCTCGGCGACAAAGGCGGTCTCCTCCCACGTCGACTCGCGGAAGAGCACGTAGGTCGAGGGGTTTTCGAGAAGGATGCGCCGCCCGATCGCCTCCTGCATAGCATCGACATGGTCGCAGACGCGGTCCAGCGTCTCGTCGGTGTAGGGGAGCGGCAGGAGGTCGTTGAGGAAGGCGTTGTCGTGCGTCGACCAGGCCAGATGCTCCGATACCAGGGCCGGTTCGTAGCGGTCCACGAGGGCGCGGAACCGGGACAGATGGTCCTTCGACAGTGGCGCGGGCCCGCCGAGCGACATGCACACACCATGCAGCGAGAGCGGATAGTCCCGGCGGATGCGTGCAAGCTGCGCGTGCGGCGGGCCGCCGGCCCCCATGTAGTTCTCGGCGTGGACCTCGAAGAAGGCGACTGGCGCACGGTCTTCAAGGATGGCGTCGAAGTGCTCGGGCTTGAACCCGGCGCCGGCCTGGGGGCGGTCCGGCGCCGGGAAGGGGGCGTCCGTCGGGTTCGCCGTGGGGGACGGGTAACGCGATGTCATGGCGAACGCTCCCCTGCCTTGCCGATCAGGACGGAAGGTCGCGGTCGAGTGCCGAAAGCGAGCCCTTGCGGTCGCCCGGCAGCATGGTCATTTCGCACTTGCCGGCGTCGACATAGGACCAGGCGTTGCCCTGGTAATCGACCTTGGAGGTGCCGGCGCAGGTGGTGCCGGGGCCGGCGGCGCAGTCGTTCTTGCCGGCCATGGCGACGCCGAAACACTTCTCCTTCTCGGCGGCGGTGGCCTCGCCGCTGACGACGACGGCGCCGAACGACAGGGCGGATGCCACGGCGCCGGCGAGGAACGTGCTGGAAACGATGGTCTTTGCGGACATGGAAATCTCCTCTTCAACGCGGCCCGTTGGTTCGTGGCCGGTGAGGGGAGGTGTCGCAGAGGTGCCGTTCAGGTGGAAATCAACGCCGCGTCACCGGAATCCACGCGGCGCTCACGGCGGCGTGTTCAGCCGATGATCCGGGCGAATGCGTCGGTCTCGTCCCTGGTCGTCGCAAACGAGGTGACGAAGCGATAGAGGCCTTCGCCGGGCGCGACGCTGGCCGCCAGTCCGGACGGCACGTTCCAGTCATGGAAGCGTGCGCCGAGGGCACGCAGGGCTTCCGCCTTCGTCTCGGTCATGATGGCGAACAGTTCGTTGGCGTCCGGCTCCCAGGCAAGGCGCAGGCCCGGTGCGGTGCGAATGATCCCGGCCAGGCGCCGGGTCATGTCGTTGGCATGGGCGGCGAGGCGCAGCCAGAGGTCATCGTCCAGATACGCGTCGAACTGGGCGGCGATGAAGCGCGACTTGGAAAAGAGCTGGGCGGCGCGCTTGCGGACGAAGGGAAACTCGCGGGCGCGCGCCGGATCGAGGAACACCACGGCCTCGGCGCACCAGCAGCCATTCTTGGTGCCGCCGAAGGACACGATGTCGACGCCGGCCTTCCAGGTCATCTCGGCCGGGGTGGCATCAAGCGCAACGAGTGCGTTGGCGAAGCGCGCGCCATCCATGTGCAGCGGCAAGCCGCGGCTGCGACAGGTCGCGGCGATGGCGGCGATCTCGTCGAGGCGATAGACCGTGCCGGCCTCGGTGGCCTGGGTGATGGATACCGCCATCGGTTGTCCGGCATGCACGAAGTCCGGCGGATAGCGGTCGAGCTCGCGTTCCAGCGCCTCGACGCCGAAACGGCCAAGCGGGCCGTCGACGGGACACAGGCGCGCGCCGCCGGTGAGATATTCCGGCGCGCCGCACTCGTCCTCGATCATGTGCGCGAGCCGGTGGCAGAACGAAATGCCGCCCGGCCGGTTGACCGCCGCGAGCGCCAGCGCATTGGCCGCGGTTCCCGTTCCGACAAAGAAGACGGCGACCTCGCGCTCGAAGATGGCGTTGAACCGGGCTTCGACCGCCTTGTCGAGATCACTGCTGCCGTAGGCCGGAGCATGGCCGGCCGCCGCGCAGGCCAGGCTGTCGGCAATCGCCGGATGGGCGCCGGCCCAATTGTCGGATGCGAAGATCATGGTCGTCCCCCGGATGCGAGGGGACCTGTATAGACGCCCCTCGAGGCGGGACGCCAGAGCGGCGGCAAAAGAATCGGTTCAGCAATAATATTACGCAATCCGGCGATATTCAGCAATCAAGTCAGTCGAATGGGCCGATTCGGGTCATTTTGCGACTTGCGCATCGGGTCGCGATTTGCGATCCAGTGATTAGGGCAGCATTGCTGCCATAAAGTGCCGGTCCGGGCGCTGGCCGATGGCCTCGCCGGGTCCGGCGCGGCCCATTTTGAAGGGCTCGACGCCGATGGAGAGCACGATGACGACGACAGAGCGCGCGCAAAGCCTGATCCCGGCAGGCCGGTTCGGATTGCCGGACGCCGAGGGCCTCTATGATCCGGCCTTCGAACACGATGCCTGCGGCGTCGGCTTCGTCGTCAACATGAAGAACGTGAAGTCCAACCGCATCGTCGCCGATGGGCTCTACATCCTGGAAAACCTCACCCACCGCGGTGCGGTCGGTGCCGATCCGCTGGTCGGCGACGGCGCCGGCATCCTCGTGCAGATCCCCGACCGCTTCTTCCGCGAGGAGATGGCGAAGCTTGGCGTGGCGCTGCCTCCGGCGGGCGAATATGGCGTGTGCTACGCCTTCATGCCGCAGGATCCGGAACTAAGGGCGCATTGCGAGACGATCTTCCGCGAAGCCGCGGCGTCCGAAGGCATGCCGCTGCTTGGTTTCCGCGACGTGCCGGTCGACAATTCGTCGCTGTCGAAGGCGCCGGAAATCGTCGCCTCGGAGCCCTTCCACCGCCAGGTGTTCTTCGGGCGCCCGTCCGATGTCGCCGATGACGAGACGTTCGAGCGTCGCCTCTACATCCTGCGCAAGGTGATCTCGTCGCGCATCTACGCGGAGACCGAAGGTCGCGACAACGGCTTCTACCTGGTGTCGATGTCGGCGCGCACGATCGTCTACAAGGGCATGTTCCTGGCATACCAGGTGAAGGCCTATTTCCCCGACCTGTCCGATCCGCGGTTCGAATCGGCGCTGGCGCTCGTGCATCAGCGCTTCTCCACCAACACGTTCCCGTCGTGGAAGCTTGCCCATCCCTACCGGATGGTGGCGCACAACGGTGAAATCAACACGCTGCGCGGCAACGTCAACTGGATGGCGGCGCGCCAGGCCTCGGTCGATTCGGAGCTGTTCGGCAACGACATCGCCAAGCTGTGGCCGATTTCCTACGAGGGCCAGTCCGACACGGCCTGCTTCGACAATGCGCTCGAATTCCTGTGGCAGGGCGGCTATTCGCTGCCGCACGCCATGATGATGCTCATCCCGGAGGCCTGGGCCGGCAACAAGCTGATGGATGGCGATCGCAAGGCGTTCTACGAGTACCATGCCGCGCTGATGGAGCCGTGGGACGGTCCAGCCGCGGTTGCCTTCACCGACGGCCGCACCATCGGCGCCACGCTCGACCGCAACGGCCTTCGCCCGGCGCGATACATCGTCACCGACGATGACCGCGTCATCCTGGCGTCTGAGGCAGGCACGCTTCCCGTCGACGAACGCAGCATTGTCGCCAAGTGGCGGCTGCAGCCGGGCAAGATGCTGCTGATCGATCTGGCCAAGGGCCGGATCGTGTCGGACGACGAGATCAAGGCGGAGATCGCGGCGGCGCATCCCTACGGGCAGTGGCTGCAGTCGGCGCAACTGATCCTGGAGGACCTGAAGCCGGTGGCGCCGCGGGCATTGCGGGCCGACGTGTCGCTGCTCGATCGCCAGCAGGCGTTCGGCTACACGACCGAGGACGTCAAGCTGCTGATGGAGCCGATGGCCGTCACCGGCCAGGAGGCCGTGGGCTCGATGGGCACCGACACGCCGATTTCGGCGATGTCGGACCTGTCCAAGCTTCTCTACACCTATTTCAAGCAGAACTTCGCACAGGTCACCAACCCGCCGATCGATCCGATCCGCGAGGAACTGGTGATGAGCCTGGTGTCCTTCATCGGCCCGCGCCCCAACATCTTCGACCTGGTCGGCACGTCGCGGCGCAAGCGCCTCGAAGTCCGCCAGCCGATCCTGACCAATGGCGACCTGGAGAAGATCCGCTCGATCGGCCATACCGAGGACCGGTTCGACACCAAGACGCTCGACATCACCTATCCCTCGCTCGAGGGCGCGGCGGGCATGGGCGGTGCGCTCGACCGGCTGTGCGAACGGGCCGAGGCGGCGGTGGCGGGCGGCTACAACATCATCATCCTGTCGGACCGGCAGGTGGGCCCGGATCGCACGCCGATCCCGGCGCTGCTGGCGACGGCGGCGGTGCACCATCATCTCATCCGCAAGGGCCTGCGCACCTCCGTCGGCCTTGTGGTGGAATCGGGCGAACCGCGCGAGGTGCATCATTTCTGCTGTCTCGCCGGCTATGGCGCCGAGGCGATCAATCCCTACCTCGCCTTCGACACGCTGTGCGGCATGCATGCGCGCGGCGAGTTTCCGAAGGAGGTGGAAGCCGACGAGGTGGTGTCGCGCTACATCAAGTCGATCGGCAAGGGCATCCTCAAGGTGATGTCCAAGATGGGCATCTCGACCTACCAGTCCTACTGCGGCGCGCAGATCTTCGACGCCGTCGGCCTGAAGTCGTCGTTCGTCGCCAAGTATTTCACCGGCACGGCCACCCGCATCGAGGGCATCGGCCTTGACGAGGTGGCGGCCGAAACCGTGCGGCGCCACAAGGGCGCGTTCGGCAACGATCCGGTGCTGCGCAATGCGCTTTCGGTCGGTGGCGAATACATGTTCCGCCAGCGTGGCGAGGCGCATGTGTGGTCGCCGGACGCCGTGGCGAACCTGCAGCATGCGGTGCGCAGGAAATCGTTCGACACCTATCTGTCCTATGCCGCCGAGATCAACGGCGCGACGGCGCGGGCCAAGACCATCCGCGGGCTGTTCCACATCCGCACAGCCGTCGAGGACGGCCGTACGCCGGTGCCGATCGAGGAGGTCGAGCCGGCCGCGGCGATCGTGAAGCGGTTCGCCACGGGCGCGATGTCGTTCGGTTCGATCTCGCGCGAGGCCCACACCACGCTGGCGCGCGCCATGAACGCGATCGGCGGCAAGTCCAACACGGGCGAAGGCGGCGAGGAGCCGGATCGCTTCGAGCCGCTGCCGGACGGGTCGCCCAATCCGGAGCGTTCCGCCATCAAGCAGGTGGCCTCGGGCCGGTTCGGCGTGACGGCGGAGTACCTCGTCAACTCCGACATGATGCAGATCAAGATGGCCCAGGGCGCCAAGCCCGGCGAGGGCGGGCAATTGCCCGGACACAAGGTCGACGCGGTCATCGCCAAGGTCCGCCACTCGACGCCGGGCGTCGGCCTGATCTCGCCGCCGCCGCATCATGACATCTATTCGATCGAGGATCTGGCGCAGCTGATCTACGACCTGAAGAACGTCAATCCGCGCGGCGACGTGTCGGTGAAGCTCGTCTCGGAAGTCGGCGTCGGCACGGTCGCCGCCGGCGTGGCCAAGGCGCGCGCCGACCACATCACGATCTCTGGCTATGAAGGAGGAACGGGCGCCTCGCCGCTGACCTCGATCAAGCATGCCGGCAGCCCGTGGGAAATCGGTCTGGCCGAAACGCAGCAGACACTGGTCAAGAACGGCCTGCGCTCGCGCGTGGCGTTGCAGGTCGACGGCGGCTTGCGCACCGGTCGCGACGTGATTGTCGGCGCGCTGCTCGGCGCCGATGAATTCGGCTTCGCCACCGCGCCGCTGATTTCGGCGGGATGCGTGATGATGCGCAAATGCCATCTCAACACCTGTCCGGTCGGCGTGGCGACGCAGGATCCGGTCCTGCGCAAACGGTTCAAGGGCACGCCCGAGCACGTCATCAATTTCTTCTTCTTCATCGCCGAGGACGTGCGGCAATGGCTGGCCAACATGGGCTTCCGGTCGCTGGACGAGATCGTCGGGCGCACCGAGCTGCTGTCGAAGCAGGCGCTCATCGACCATTGGAAGGCGAGCGGGCTCGACTTCGGCCAGTTGTTCCACAAGGTGGACGCGCCGGCGGAGGAGACACGCTGGACGCGGCGCCAGGACCATCCGATCGTCGACATCCTCGACCGCATGCTGATTGCCGAGGCCGCTCCCGCCCTCGAACGGCAGGCGGCCCTGCGCATCGAGACGCCGATCCGCAACACCGACCGTACCGCCGGCGCCATGCTGTCGGGCGAGGTGGCGCGGCGCTACGGCCTGAAGGGGCTGAAGGATGACACGATCCATGTGACGCTCGCCGGGTCGGCCGGCCAGTCGTTCGGCGCGTTCCTTGCCCATGGCATCACGTTCGATCTTGTCGGCGAGGCCAACGACTATGTCGGCAAGGGGCTTTCGGGCGGGCGCATCGTAGTGCGGCCTCCGGAGGGCACGGCCTATCGGGCGGAGGAGTCGATCATCGTCGGCAACACCGTGCTTTATGGCGCGATCGAGGGCGAGTGCTACTTCCGCGGCGTGGCCGGCGAACGCTTCGCCGTGCGCAATTCCGGCGCGGTCGCCGTCGTTGAAGGCGTCGGCGACCACGGCTGCGAATACATGACCGGCGGCGTCGTGGTGGTGATCGGCAAGACCGGGCGCAACTTCGCGGCCGGCATGTCCGGCGGCATCGCCTATGTGCTTGACGAAGAAGGCGATTTCCCGCGTCGCTGCAACATGGCGATGGTGGAGCTCGAACCGGTTCCCGAAGAGGACGAGCTTCTGGAGCGGCTGCATCACCGTGCCGGCGACATCGGCCACAAAGGCCGTGTCGACGTGTCGGGCGACATGACCCGCCACGACGAGGAGCGGCTCTACCAGCTCATCTCCAATCACCTGCACTACACCGGCTCGCAGCGGGCCAAGGAGGTGCTGCAGAACTGGGCGGAGTGGCGGCCGCGGTTCCGCAAGGTGATGCCGGTGGAGTACCGGCGCGCATTGATGGACATGGAGCGTTCGCGCATGGGCGTTGCGGCGGAGTGATCCGCCGGCGTCTGCCAGCATGCGGCGCTGCGCGCCGCGAGCCATAGAAGGTTGGGACCATGGGCAAGGTAACAGGTTTTCTCGAGATCGACCGGCAGGACCGCAAGTATGCGCCGGCGTCCGATCGCATCCGCCACTACCGGGAGTTCGTCATTCCGCTGTCGGAAGGGGCAACGGTGGACCAGGCCTCGCGCTGCATGAACTGCGGCGTGCCCTATTGCCACAATGGCTGTCCGGTCAACAACCAGATCCCCGACTGGAACGATCTCGTCTATCACCAGGACTGGGAAGAGGCCGCGCGCAACCTGCACACGACCAACAATTTCCCGGAGTTCACCGGGCGCGTCTGCCCGGCGCCGTGCGAGGCGTCGTGCACGCTCAACATCGAGGACACGCCGGTCACCATCAAGTCGATCGAATGCGCAATCGCCGACCGGGCGTTCTCGCATGGCTGGATCAAGCCGGAGATCGCGGCGCGAAAGACCGGCAAGTCCATTGGAATTGTCGGGTCAGGTCCGGCGGGCATGGCCGCGGCACAGCAACTGGCGCGCGCCGGCCATGACGTGCATGTCTACGAGAAGCATGCCCGCCCTGGCGGGTTGCTGCGCTACGGCATCCCCGACTTCAAGTTCGAGAAGCACCACATCGACCGACGCGTCGAGCAGATGCAGGCCGAGGGCGTCACCTTCCACACCGGCGTGCATGTCGGCGTGACGCTGAAGGCCGGCGACCTGGTGGCGCGGCACGACGCGGTGCTGCTTGCCGGCGGGTCCGAACTGCCGCGCGATCTCGACGTGCCGGGGCGCGATCTTGCCGGCGTGCATTTCGCCATGGACTTCCTGCCGCAGCAGAACCGGCGCGTTTCGGGCGAGACGCTCGACACCAATGAACCGATCCTGGCCGGCGGCAAGCATGTGGTGGTCATCGGCGGCGGCGATACCGGTTCGGACTGCATCGGCACATCGGTGCGCCAGGGCGCGCTGTCGGTGACGCAGCTCGAGATCATGCCGAAGCCGCCTGTCCTGGAGGACAAGGCGACGACCTGGCCGCGCTGGCCGTTGAAGCTGCGCACGTCGTCCTCGCACGAGGAAGGCGCGATGCGGGACTTCTCCGTCGGCACCGAGGCGTTCATCGGCGACTCCGGCGTGGTCAAGGGCCTGAAATGCATGCGGCTCGACGAGCGCATGCAGAAGATCCCCGGCAGCGAGTTCACGCTCAAGGCGGACCTGGTGCTCCTGGCCATGGGGTTCGTCAACCCGATCCATGACGGCATGCTGAGCGAACTCGGCGTGGCCTTCGATGCGCGCCGGAACGTGGCCGCCAACGACACCGCCTACGCCACATCGGTTCCGAAGGTGTTTGTCGCCGGCGACATGCGGCGTGGCCAGTCGCTGGTGGTCTGGGCAATTCGCGAAGGGCGCCAGGCCGCGCGAGCCATCGATCTGGCACTCATGGGCGAGACCGACCTTCCGCGATGAAGTGCCGGCGACACCGCGCGACATAATGCGCGCGGTTGCGCCAGATCAAAGCAGTGGCTTCGGCGGGCGGTGAAACATCGCGCCCGACGCGGGATCCGGCCGCAAAGGAGTGGGACTCATGGGCAAGCTCTTCTGGCTCGTCTACATCATGGTGGCTTCGGCCCTGGCAGGCATTGCCGTCACGGCAATTCTCAGCCTCGGCCGTTTCGACGGCATGCAGATCATCTACGCCGCGGTCGCGGGCGCCATCCTGGCCATTCCGTTGACGCTGTTCGTGGCCCGCAAGATCTCGACCCTGCGCTGACCGTTTCCCCGATCAGTTGAGCGCGCCCCTGGGGCGCGGGAAGGCATCCGCCCGCCCGGCAGGTGCGGCCACGGATGCAGCCGGCGCGTTGCCGCCGGCCACACTGGCGCCCAGCAATTCACCGCCGCCATCAAGCGCCGGATCGTCGATGGCAAGTGGCGCCATGCGATCGATGACGGGCGCCGGCGCGCTGTCAGCCGCCTCTCGCACCGTTACGGGAAGCGACAATGCCGAGGATGGAATCGAGGCGAACATCCTGCCCAGCGGCTTCTCCGCATAGAATGCCATTTTCCTGCGCCCGGCCTCGGTCAGGTTGATGCCGTCATTGGCGCGCAGGCGCGCCGGCTGGCCGTTGATGTCGGGACCGGTGGCCGTGAACACGCCGGCCTCGTCGACAAATCCGTCCCAGACATCGACAAAGGTCGCGCCGGTTCGTGCCGCGGCGGCGCGATAGACATCGTTGAATGCGATAATGGCAGACGACAGGGCCGGCGCCTTGAAGGAAGGCTGGCCGACCCAGACGAGTCGGGTGCCGGTCGACTTCACCGCATCGGCGAACGCGTTGACGCGGCGGGCGTAGTCCGCGTTCCAGGCGTCGGTCATCGGCTGCTCTCGGGAAGCGCCGATCTTCATGCTCTGGCGATCGTTGGAACCGATCGCCATGATCAGGACGGCCGGTTTCTCTGCCTCGACGATTTCGCCGATCCGCGCTGTCCAGTCATAATGATCGTCGCGCACGAACCCTGACGAACCATTGGACCGGTCGACCACGACGAGGGACGGGTTGGTCTTCAGCGCGGCGATCAGGCCGTCGGCCAGTCCGCCGGCGATGAAGTCGCCGACGACGACAATGCGGCGGGCATCCTCCGCCTTGACGGCGGGCTCGGGAGCCCTGGCAGCGGCCGCAAGTGTCGGCGCCACCGCCTTCGCCTTGCGCGGCTTCTTGGCGACTTTCGGCGCCTTGTTCGTCGGCGCCGTGTTGCGGGCCGCCGGCTTGCTCGGGCGGAACAGGAGGTCGAACAGCGAGCGGTTCTTCTGCTGCGCCTCTGCGGGCACGGCCATCGAAAGGGCGGCGATGACGGTGATGGCAGCGGCCAGGGCGCGGGTCACGCGCCAGTTCCGTCCGCTTGCTTCGCCACCACGCCGATCGCCCGACATCATCGTTTCCGCAGAACCTTCAGCACTTCCATGCTGGGGTAGCCGTCCTTCGTCAAGCCGACGCTTCCCTGGAAGGCCATGATCGCCTTTTTCGATCCGTCACCGATCTTGCCGTCAAACTTGCCATCGTAGAATCCGGCGGAGGCCAGGCGCTTCTGCAATTCCTGCCGCTCCTCGAAACTCAACCGGGTGAAGGGCCGCTTCCAGTCGGCCGTCATCGAACCGCCGGCGATCGCGTCGGCGAGCAGGCCGACGGCGAGGGCATACTTGTCGGCATTGTTGTAGCGCTTGAGCACGTTGAAATTGTTGGTGACGAGGAACGCCGGTCCGCCGCGTCCATCCGGCACCTTCAGCACCGCCTTGTCGCCGCCGCGCGGGAATTCCCGCCCGTTGGCGCGGCGAAGACCAGCCTTCGACCAGGCCGAGATCGTCTGCGCGCCGTTCGGAAACTTGCCGGCGGAAAGACGCACTTCGTAGCCCCAGGTGTGGCCCGACTGCCAGCCATTCTTCTTCAGCAGGTTCGCCGCGGTTGCCAGCGCATCGGGAACCGAATTCCAGATGTCGCGCTTGCCATTGCCGTCCATGTCGACGGCGTAGGCCTGGTAGCTGGTCGGGATGAACTGGGTGTGTCCCATGGCGCCGGCCCACGAGCCGGTCAGGTGCCCGACATCGATGTCGCCGTTCTGCAGGATTTTCAGCGCCGCGATCAGCTGGGTCCGCGCATATTTGGCGCGCTTCTTGTCGCCCCAGGCGAGCGTGGCCAGTGCCTGCACGGTGTTGCGCATGACGTCGGGGCGCACGAGGATTTCGCCATAGTTCGATTCCATCGACCAGATGGCCAACAGGATGTGGCGGTCGACGCCGAACCGCCGCTCGATCGCATCGAGCGTGCCCTTGTGCTTTCGGGCCATCTCGCGACCCTTGGCGATCGACTGGTCGTTGACGCGATTGTCGAAATAATCCCAGGGCGGCGAGGTGAATTCAGGCTGGTAGCGGGCCTTCTCGAGAACGACGAGGTCGGGGCCGTTGAATCCGGAAAAGGCGAGATCGAAGGTCGAACCCCTGACCCCGGCCCCGACGGCGACGCCGCGGAACGAGGACACCCACGACTTGAACCCGGTTTCCGCACCGGCGCGCGGGGTCTGCGCAGTCATTGCGCCGAGAAAGAGCGCGGCGAAAACGGTGTGGCGGACGATGGAACGGTAACGGCTGGTCGACATGGCGCTCTCGCGGATCATGGGCGTTGGCGCACCAGAATCGGCCCCAGCGGTTAGGATTTGGTTTACCATGAGCCCATCGCATTCCGATTCCAGGGCGAAAACCCGCCATTGGCCCGTCTTGTCGGGCGCCGAATTCAGTAAATCTCAATTCCGGCATGAAAATGTCCCGGCCCTGTGGCGCAGTCGCATAGAGGGTCTGGACATGAAGAAGGTGCGCAAGGCCGTGTTCCCGGTGGCCGGTCTCGGCACGCGGTTCCTGCCTGCGACGAAGGCCATTCCCAAGGAAATGCTGACCGTCGTCGACCGCCCCGTCATCCAGTATGTCGTCGACGAGGCGCGGGAAGCCGGGATCGAGCATTTCATCTTCGTCACCGGCCGCAACAAGTCGGTGATCGAGGATCATTTCGACGTCCAGTTCGAGCTCTACAACACGCTTGCCGAACGCGGGAAGGACCAGATCCTGGCCAAGCTGCAACGGTTGCAGCCGGCGCCCGGCCAGACCAGCTTCACCCGCCAGCAGGTGCCGCTCGGCCTTGGCCATGCGGTGTGGTGCGCCCGCGATCTTGTCGGTGACGAGCCGTTCGCGCTGCTGTTGCCGGACATGATCATGCAGTCGGAACGCGGCTGTCTTGCCCAGATGGTCGATCTCTACGACAAGACCGGGCAGAATGTCGTCGCCGTGCAGGAATGCGATCCGTCGGAAACCCACAAATATGGCATCGTGGGGCGTGGCGGACCGGCCTTCGAGGGCTTTCGCATCGACCGCATGGTCGAAAAGCCGGCGCCGGGCACGGCACCGTCCAATCTCTACATCAACGGGCGCTACATCCTGCAGCCGGAGATCTTCGCTGCGCTTGCCGACCAGGAGCGCGGCGCCGGCGGCGAGATCCAGCTCACCGATGCCATGCTGAAGCTGCAGTCGAGCCAGGCCTTCTACGGCTACAACTACAAGGGCCGCACCTTCGACTGCGGCTCGCCCGAGGGATTCGTCGAGGCCAACATCGCGTTCGGGCTGTGGCGTCCCGACACGCATGCCCATGTCAGCCGTGCCATGGAATCGCTGTCACGAAGCATCAAGCCGGTGGAACGCCGGCGCTCGATCCGCTGACCCGGCTCAACGCCGCAGTGTGAGGCCGAGAAAGGCCGAGCCGGTCCGACTGTCCATGCCGGCAAGCGTGCTGGACACCTGTTCGTAGCGCACCCTGCCGGTGATGCCGGCATAGCGGTTCAGCCACCAGGTCAGGCTTGCCGTTCCCGATGCGATGATGTCGAGGTCGGAGGACCCGGCATAGTCGCGTAGCGACACGCCTGCGGCAATTTCCCCGGTCAGGTTCTCGCGGATCGCCCGCGCGACGCGGGCTTCCGCCGAATGCAGCAGCGAGCCGGAGTTGCCTGCGGTTGTCGTTCCTTCGACCGAGGTCGTGCCGCGCAGCGTCATGGTGGTTTCGCGAACAGGCGACCATGTGAGCGTCCCGTCGACGGACAGCCCGGACAGCGCCGCAAGGCGCGAATCGTCGAAACTCTCGCGCAGCCATCCGACCGAAACCTCGCCGCGAAGCTTTTCGCCGCGATCGATCTCCAGGCCGCCGCGCAGCGCCAGGCGCCAGGCCGAGCGGTCGTAGCCGGCCGCGTCCGTGGCCAGATCCATGAACCGGCGGCCGCCGGAGATCTCGACGAACGGCACCAGCGAGGGCGATACCTCGTAGCCTGCACGCAGCGTCGCAGTCAGCAGGGTCGAGTTGCGCTCTTCCTGCGACAGTGTCCCGCCGCCGGAGAGCTTCGCGTCGCCGTAAGCCGCGCGCGACAGTGCCAGCGTCGCGGCGAGACGCGACTTGCCGGCGTCCTTGGCCAGTCCGACGCTGGCGTCGAGGCCCATCCGCAGCGGGCGTGACGCGGTCGGCGGTAGCGGGACTGCCGAGGAGGCGTCCTCGCGGCTGAACTCGAATGCCAGCGCGCCGCGCGCCGCCCAGTCGCCGCCAAGGTCGAAGGCAAGCGATGCATCGACGCCGGCTTCCGGTTCCGGATCCGCGCCACCGGAGATCGGCTGCAGCCATGTGCCGTAGGCCGAAAGGGAAGCGGCATGCCGTGACCAGTCGGATGTCGCGTCGAGGCGCAGGGTCGTGGAGGAGAAGAAAGCAGATCCGGCGCCGCCGGCCGCATTGGAGGTCCAAGCGATGCCCTGTTCGAGGCTTGGCCTGAGAAGAAAGGTTCCCGCCCGCAGTCCGGGCGCGGCAAAGGGTTCCGTCTCGGGTGTCGATCCGGTGCTTTCGATGGCGGTGACCCGGCCGTTCTCGGCTTCAATGCGACCGGCCAGAAGGCGGTCCGGATCGGTCGCCGGCTTTGCCGCCCCGACCGGCTCGATCACGGCTTCGCCGCGTTCGGCTTCGCGGCGCGCACGCAGTTCGGCTTCGCTGCGGCTGGCGCGCGCCGGATCGGGTGCCGCCTCGATCACCACCGGCGTGCGCTCGTCGAAGGCCGTTTCCGCGCTTTCGCCGGAAAACAGCGCCGCATCGGCCTCGGCAATGTCCTCGTCGGATTCCAGGGCGCGCCGCTCCGGCCGTTCGTTCGGATCGGCCTTGGCCGGCTCCTTGTTCTCCAGCGCGGTGGAGCGTGCCGCGAGCGGCGTGCGGCGCAGCAGGTCGTCGGATTCGTCGCCGGGCATGGTGCCGCGCAATTCCTGCGCGCCGGCCCCGAGCGGCGCCAGCGCCAGCACGGCTGCAAGCAGCGCCCGCGTGTTCATTCCGCTTCTTGCCGTCCGCCTTGCCACGCCGGGCCGCCTCCGCGCCGGCGCATCAGCCGGCAATTCCTGCCAATTGGTAAATGCATATGGTTAAGGGAACCTTTCCCGCTGCTTCGTCCCGGTTGGACAACACGGCGCGAACGGGCTAAGGCGGGCGCGATCGGCAATGGGGCAAATCCAGGTGGACAGCGAGGCAGCAGAAGCGGCGATCGCGTCGGCGATGCGGACCGTGACCACCGAGAAGGCGGCCATGGACGCCATGGCCGCCGCCTTCAGCAACGGATTGGCCACGCCATTCGCCAGGGCTGTGTCGCTGATCTCGGCCAGCGCCGGCCGGATCATTGTCACCGGCGTCGGCAAGAGCGGCCACGTGGCGGCCAAGATCGCCTCAACGCTCGCTTCCACCGGTACGCCGGCGTTCTTCGTCCATCCGGTCGAGGCCGTGCACGGCGATCTGGGCATGATTTCCCGCGACGATGTGGTGCTGGCCATGTCCTGGTCCGGCGAAACCGCGGAACTCAAGGGCGTGATCGACTATTCGCGCCGGTTTTCCATTCCGCTGATCGCAGTAACTGCCGGCGTGACCTCTTCGCTTGCCCGAGCCTCCGACACAGTCCTTGCCTTGCCGCGGGTGGCGGAAGCCTGTCCGCACGGCCTGGCGCCGACGAGTTCGAGCATCATCCAGATGGCGCTCGGCGACTGCCTGGCAATCGCGCTGCTCGAGGCGCGAGGCTTCACGCCCGATCATTTCCGCGCGCTGCATCCCGGCGGCCAGCTCGGGGCAAACCTGACGCTGATCCGCGATGTCATGCATGCGGGCGACAAGGTGCCGCTGGTTTCCGCCGGAACCGGCATGCGCGAGGCGATCCTGGAAATCTCGGCCAAGGGCTTCGGCTGCGTCGGCGTGGTCGACCAGCTTGGCCGGCTCGCCGGCATCATCACGGATGGTGACCTGCGCCGTCACATCTCCGCCGACCTGCTGTCGATGCCGGTGGAGGAGGTGATGACGCACCGTCCGCGAACGGTGACGCCCGACACGCTCGCCTCGTCGGCCATGGCGATCATCAACGCGTCGTCGATCACCACGCTTCTCGTGGTCGATGCCGGCCATCCGGTCGGCATCATCCATCTGCATGACCTGCTGAGGATCGGCGTGGCGTAAGGCCTCAGACCGGCTCCACGACCAGCTCGGAATTCTCCACCGCAATCACGCGCACCCGGCTGCCGGACCCGGCATCCGGGCCACGCACGCGCCACATCGTGTCATCGATGCGGATGCGGCCATAGCCCTCGCGAATCGGCTCGCTCAGCGTCGCGGTGCGCCCGATCAGCTGCGCTTCGCGGCGATTGAGCAGCGGCTGGTCGCTTTCCTCGTTGCGCCCCGCCATGATGCGCTTGCCAGCATAGGCGGACGCCAGCGCGAGTGCCAGGAAGACGAGCCATTGCACCTGCCATATCCAGATGGCCGATCCCCACAACATCAGCGACAGGACACCGGTGGCGATCGCCGCAAGCCCGATCCAGAGCAGGAAGATGCCGGGGACGATGATCTCCAGGGTCAGAAGGACAAAGCCCAGGACCATCCAGGCCCAGGGCCCGAGTTCGGCGATCGCGCGCTCGATCATCGCGTCAGCCCTCGCCGCCACCGGTCCGCGGCGGACGCGAAGCCGAATGCGCCCGCTGGCCCGTCGGCGCGTCTCCGCCGAACACTTCCTTGGCGATGGCGCCGATGCCGCCGAGCGAACCGATGAGCGATGAGGCCTCGATCGGCATCAGCACGACCTTCTGGTTCGGGGCGGAGGCGATCCTGCCAAGTGCCTCGGTGTATTTCTGCGCAACGAAGTAGTTGATGGCCTGCACATCGCCCTTGGCGATGGCATCGGACACCATCTGGGTCGCCTTGGCTTCGGCCTCCGCGGCGCGTTCGCGCGCCTCGGCATCGCGGAAGGCGGCTTCCTTGCGGCCTTCGGCTTCCAGCACCTGCGACTGCTTCTTGCCTTCGGCCTCCAGGATCTGCGCGCGCTTCTCGCGTTCGGCCATCATCTGGCGGGCCATGGAATCGACCAACTGCTTGGGCGGGTTGATGTCCTTGATCTCGACACGGGTCATCTTGATGCCCCAGGGATGCGCGGCGTCATCGACCACCCGCAGCAGCCGCTCGTTGATGGCATCGCGGTTCGACAGGAGTTCGTCGAGGTCCATCGATCCCATGACGGTACGAATGTTGGTCATGGTCAGGTTGAGGATGGCGTTCTGCAGGTTGGCCACCTGATAGGCGGCCTGCGCGGCGTTGAGCACCTGGAAGAAGGCGACGCCGTCGACAGCCACGGTGGCGTTGTCCTTGGTGATCACCTCCTGGGTGGGCACGTCATAAACCTGTTCCATCATGTTCATCTTGGCGCCGATGCGGTCGATGAACGGAATGATGAGGTTCAGGCCGGGGGTCAGCGACCGGGTGAACCGGCCGAATCGTTCGACGGTGTAGTTGAAGCCCTGCGGCACGGTCTTCACGCCGGCAAACAGGACGAGCAGCACAAGGACGACAAGGACGGGAATGAGAATGTCAAAGCCGGTGAACATGGTCGAAGCCCTCCGCAGGTTCGGCGTTGTCACATCCATATAAGCACGAATTGTGACCGGTCGTCACAATTGGCCCGGGTTCAGGCCCACCCGGACAGTTCGCGGCGCACGATTGCCTCGATGACGCCCATGCCATCGGCGCCGTCATTGAGGCAGGGAATGTGGGTGAAGTTCGTGCCGCCGGCGTGGTGGAAGATCTCGCCGCCTTCGACCGCGATTTCCTCGAGCGTTTCCAGGCAATCCGAGACGAAGCCGGGATTGAACACGGCGATCGATTTCACCCCATCGCGCGCCAGTTGCTCGATGGTCTTGTCGGTGTAGGGCTGCAGCCATTCTTCCGGTCCGAAGCGCGACTGGAACGTGGTGATCAGCCGCTTTTCGTCCCAGCCCAGGCGCTGGCGCAGCAGCCGCGTCGTCTTCTGGCACTGGCAGTGATACGGGTCGCCCTTGCGGAAATAGCTCTGCGGGATGCCATGGTAGGAGGCGATGACCACCTCCGGGGCAAAGGACAGCGTGGCCAGATGCGCCTCGATCGATCGGGCAAGCGCGTCGATATAGACCGGTTCGTCATGCCACCAGGGCGCCACGCGGATGGCCGGCTGCCAGCGCATGGCCATGAGCGCGCGGAAGAACTCGTCGTTCACGGTCGCCGTCGTCGTGGCGGAGTATTGCGGATAGAGCGGCACCATGACGATGCGCTCGCAGCCGCGCGCCTTCATGGCGTCGAGCACCGATGCGATGGACGGGTTGCCGTAGCGCATGGCCCAATCGACATCGACATCCCGGAGATCGGCCAGGGCGGCGGCGAGCTTGTTCCCCTGGCTGCGGGTGAATGTGCGCAGCGGCGATTCGTTCAGTTCGCGATTCCAGATCGACTCATAGGCCGCGCCGGATTTTTTCGGCCTTGTGTTGAGCACGATGCCATGGAGGATCGGATACCAGATCGCCTTCGGCCATTCGATCACGCGTGGATCGGAGAGAAACTGCCGGAGGTAACGCCGCATCGACACGCGGTCGGTGCCATCGGGGGTTCCCAGATTGACCAGGAGAACACCGGTCTTCTTCGCGGCGACCGCGGGATGTCCTTCGGGAAGCGGGCCGATGGCGCGCGCCGCGGCGGCATCGAGGGGGGACGCAGGCATGGCGGGTCACTCCGTCAGGCAAATTGAAGGCCCGCCCGGGGAGCCGGGCGGGCCTGATCGGTGGGCGGGGCGTTACTTGGCCGGGACGGCGAGCGGAGCGCCGATCTCGAGCCGGTTCGGATCGTAGCCCGGATTGGCGTCCTTGAGCTTCGGCCACATGGTCTTGTCGCCGAAGAACTCGCCGGCGAGGTTCCAGTAATTGTCGCCCTTCTTGATGACGTAACCGGCCTGGCCGGCGGCCGCGGCGTTCGCCTCGGCTTCGGCCTTTGCCTTGTCCTCGGCCTCCTTGGCGGCGCGCGCCGCGGCGGCCTTGGCGACCGCCTCGTCCACCTTTGCCGCGGATTCGGCGGCCTGCTGCTTCAGGGCCTCGTCGACGACAACCTTGGGCGGGCCGTCGAGGGTCATCGCTGGGGCCGGAGCACCGGCCGCCGCGGCCGGCTTCTGTTCGGCGGGCTTTTCCTCGGCGGTCGGCTCCGGCTTGTAGTCGGCCGGGGTGACATCGTTGACGCGGCCCTCGATCTTCGGCTGATACGGCCTGTTGGCGGCGATGTAGTCGGCCACCACGCCTTCGAGGTTCGGGCCGAAATCGTAGGCGTTCTGCGCGTTGTTCTTGAACAGGCTGTAGCTGTCGCCGCCGGCGCGCATGAAGTTGTTCGACACGACGCCGTAGACCTTGGCCGGATCGATCGCGACCCAGGCGTCGCCGTCCTTCACCTCAACCGACTTGATGCGGCCCTCGTTCGGCTTCACCGACCGGTCGAACGAATAGCGCAGACCCGCGACCTGCGGGAACTTGCCCTTGCCGCCCTCGACCTCCGACACGCCGCCCTCGAGCGAGGCGACGATATCCTTGCCGGTCAGCTGGAACGTGGCGAGCGTGTTCTGGAACGGCAGCACGGTCAGCACTTCGCCCATCGTGACTTCGCCGGCGTCGATGGAGGCGCGCAATCCGCCGCCATTCTGGATGGCGACGGAAATGCCCTGGTCCTTGACGCGATCGAGGATCGCGTCGGCGACGAGGTTGCCCATCTCGCATTCGCGGGCGCGGCAATTGTCGCGGCTGCCGTCGATCGGACCGGCCGATTCGCCCACCACCTTGGCCTTGAGCTCCTCCAGCGGCTTGGCCAGTTCGCCCACCCGCGCCACGATCGCGGCATCCGGCTCGAACGCCTTGTCGATGAGGATCGGATCGCCGGCCGCGGCCTTGACCACGCCATTGTCATCGAAGGTGACGCTGAGTTCGCCGAGATATTTCGAGTAGGACCCCGCCTGGACCACCGGCACGGCCGCACCGCCCGGATTGTCCACCATCGTCGGGTAGGGCCCTTCGGCCTTGTCGTTGTTGTTGGCCAGGAAGGTGTGCGAATGCCCGCCAACCACCACGTCGATGCCGGGGATCTTCGCAATGGCCTCGACATCGCGCGGATAGCCCACATGTGAAAGCGCGATGATCTTGTTGACGCCCATCGCGGTGAGTTCGGCGACCGCGGCCGTCATCGCCTCGACATCGTCGGTGATGGCGATCTCCGGTCCCGGCGAAGAGATTTCCACGGTGTCGTTGGCGACGGCTGAGACGATGCCGATCTGCTGGCCGCCGACTTCAAGGACAACGTAGGGCTTGACGCGGAAGGTCAGCAGGGACTTCAGCGTCGGCTTCACGTTGGCGCCGATGACCGGGTAACCCGCCTTGTTCATGAAGTCGCGCAGCGCCGGCTCGCCATCGTCGAACTCATGGTTGCCGATCGCCATGGCGTCGAAGCCCATGAGGTTGAGAAGCTCGGCCTCAGCCTGGCCCTTGTAGTGCGTGTAGAACAGCGAGCCCTGGAAGTTGTCGCCGGCGTTCAGCGTCAGGACATTCTTGCCTTCATGCTTCTTGCGCGTGACTTCGATCGCCGTCTTCATGCGCGCGGCGCCGCCGAAGCACTCGCCCTTGCCTTCCTCCTCGGCCGAACAGGTGGATTCGAACTTGTTGATCGCCTCGATTCGGCTGTGCCAGTCGTTGATGTGCAGGATCGTCAGATCGTAATCGGCGAACGAAGGGACGGAGGTGAAGGCGAGAGCCGATGCCGAAACGGCAAGGGCGGCGGCGAGCTTCTTCATGACAATCTCCCGGGTACGACAGTATCGGCGCGGGTTTGCCCGCGTTTCATGACAAACCAATGGCGAATAGAATCCACCGGAGCGCGCGCGAGGCAAGCGAAATCGCGCCGGCGCGCCGTCATTTGGCGTAGTCGCGTTCGTCGGCGATGATCTTGCCGTCATTCGGCAGCGTTCCTGCCGGCACGGAGCGCACCGAAGCGCCAAGGCCGGCGACTTCCCGCACCGTCGCGGCGATGGCGGCAAGGTCCGGCGCGGCGCCGGACGCCGGTTCGAGATCGAGCGTCATGGCATCGCGCTCGCCGTCGCGCGTGACGACGAGGCGCGCGCGGGCGATGGCGGGATGGCGCTTCAGGACTTCCGCCACCTGCTTGGGATCGACGAACATGCCCTTGACCTTGGTGCGCTGATCGGCCCGTCCGAGCCAGCCGCGAATGCGCCGATTGGTGCGGCCACAGGCGGACGGCCCGTCCATGAACGCCGACAGGTCGCCGGTGCCGAGGCGCACAAGCGGATAGGCCCGATTGAACGTCGTCACCACGACTTCGCCGACCTCGCCATCGGGCACCGGTTCATCGGTCCCGGGCCGAACGATCTCGACGATCAGGTCCTCGTTGACGATGAGGCCGGGGAGGGGGCGTCCATCGGCATCGGCGCTCTCATAGGCGATCACGCCGCATTCGGCCGTGGCATAGCATTGCAGCACCGCCACGCCGCGCGCGCGATACTCCTCGCGCAGCGAGGGAAACAGCGCGCCGCCAGAGACAAGTCCACGGCGGATCGACGACAGGTCGCGTCCGGTCTCGGCGGCCCGGTCGAGCAGCACCTTCAGGAAATCGGGCGTGCCTGCGTAAACATCCGGGCGGATGGCGGCGGCAGCCTCGACCTGCTGGTCGGTGGCCCCGACACCGGCCGGAAAAACCACGCAGCCGAGCGCCCGCGCGCCCTCGTCAAGGATGAAGCCACCGGGGGTCATGTGGTACGAAAACGCGTTGTGCACGCGGTCGCCCTTGCGCACGCCCGCGGCATGAAAGGCGCGCGCGGCGCCCCACGGATCCGGACCCGGCCCCTGCGGCTCGAACAATGGCCCGGGCGACTGGAAGATCCGCTGTCCGGCGATCTCCGCCATGTTGACGAACCCGCCGAATGGCGGTTCGGCCAACTGGCGTTCCAGCAGGTCGCCCTTGCGCAGCACCGGGAGCGCAGCCAATGCCCGACGCGAGGTGAGGGTGGACGGATCGATGCCGGCGAGGTGGCGCGCCAGGCCCGGCGCTCCGGCGAGTGCGCCGGCCACGAAGCCGGGCAGGCGTGCAAACAGCGCCTGTTCCCGTTCGCCGGCCGCGCGCGTTTCAGCCTCGTCGAAATGATCGGCCATCAACCTCTCCCGCAATTGCGCGAAAGGTTATCGCAAGCCGGCCGGCCGCCTTGCAAGCCGCCGGCGAGGCGAAATCGTTCAGGCGATGCCTTTTCGCAGCAGCGAAAACTGCGTGCCGTTGTCGAGCGTGCAGTTGAGGCGCGTGCGGTCGGCAATCAGGCAGTTGGCCGCCACATCCTTCTGCGCCCGGACCGAATAGAACTGGATCTGGATCAGGCCGCTCGGCTGGACCGAGTAGGTCCCCTCGGTCAGCACTTCGCCGGTGGCGACGGCGGTCGAGGTGAACTTGCCGGCCTGGAACGTCGAGACCGCCACGCCATCGGTGCCGGCCCACTGGCCTTCGATTGTCGCCGGTTGCGGCGATGCCAGCCGCGGACCCGGGCTGCCGCCATCGGTCTGGCACCCGGCCAGCACCATCAACCCGGCTATGATCGTCAGTCCCGCCTTGCGCGTCATGGCATCCCTCGTCGTGAACCCGTCGGACAATTGTTCTTTTTTCGCGGCGAAATCAAGGCAGTAGGGTCACGTCGACTCCGGGCCTCGCCGCGCATGTCATCGCACCAGCACGTTGCGGAACTGCCAGGGATCCGAGGCGTCGATGTCTTCGGCGAAAAGCCCGGGCCGACCGGTGAGCGGTGTCCAGTCGGTGTAGTGGCCCTTGACCGGCCCCAGATAGGGCCGCTGCACGTCCAGGCAGCGTTCGAAATCCATCTCGTCGGCCTCGACGATGCCCGCATCCGGGTTTTCCAGGGCCCAGACCATGCCAGCCAACACCGCGGACGTGACCTGCAGACCGGTGGCGTTCTGGTACGGCGCCAGCCTGCGTGCCTCCTCCAGCGTCAGGTGCGACCCGTACCAGTAGGCATTCTTCCTGTGGCCGTAGAGCAGCACGCCGAGTTCATCCATGCCGTCGACAAGCTCGTCCTCGTCGAGGACATGGAACGATTTCTGCGCCTTGCCGGCCGCCCCGAACATCTCGTGCAGCGACAGGACTGCATCGTTGCAAGGGTGGTAGGCGTAGTGGCAGGTCGGGCGATAGGCGACCTTGCCGATGGAATCCCTGACGGTGAAATAGTCGGCGATCGACACGGCTTCGTTGTGCGTGACCAGGAAGCCGTACTGGGGGCCGTTCGACGGGCACCAGGTGCGTACGCGGGTGTTGGCGCCCGGCTGCTCCAGATAGATCGCCGCGCGGGAGCCCTTCTTCTGGCGCCGGGCGTTCTTCGGCATCCAGGCCTCATGGGTTCCCCATCCGAGTTCGGCCGGCTGCAAGCCTTCCGAGACGAAGCCTTCGACCGACCAGGTGTTCCAGAACACGCCGACGGGCTTGGGATTGCGGGCGCGCTGCGTGTCGCGTTCGGCGATATGGACGCCCTTGACGCCAAGCCGCATCATCAGCCGGGCCCAGCCGTCACGGTCGCGGGCCGCGGGCGTGCGGACCGACAGTTTGAGATCGCGTGCCAGATCGACGAGCGCCTGCTTGACGAACCAGGACACCATGCCCGGATTGGCGCCGCAGCACGACACCGCCGTCGGTCCGCCCGGACGGGCGCGACGCTCGGCGAGCATGGTCTCGCGCAGCGCGTAGTTCGTGCGGGTGGCGTTGTCGGCCTTCTTGTCGAAATAGAATCCCGCCCAGGGCTCCACGACCGTGTCGATGTACAGCGCGCCGAGTTCGCGGCACAGCCGCATGATCTCGACCGAAGACGTGTCGACGGACAGGTTGACACAGAACCCGCGCCCGCCGCCCTCGGTGAGCAGCGGCTTCAACAGCTTGCGGTAGTTCTTCCGGGTGACCTCGTCCTTGACGAAGCGGATGCCGCGTTCGTCGAGGAGATAGCGATGGTCGTCCCGCGGGTCGATGACCACCATGCGGCTGCGGTCGAATTTGAAATGGCGCTCGATCAACGGCAAGGTGCCGCGCCCGATCGAGCCGAACCCGATCATCACGATCGGTCCGGTGATTTCCCCATGAACCGGCCAGCCGCCTTTTGCCATCATTCGCCCCCCTGTTGCTGCCCATCGCCACCGCTTTCCGCGGCGACGGGGCGGATTGAAAGCACATTCGGCGTCTTGCGGAAACCCCGAAGCGACGGTCAGAGCGCGCGCAACGCGGCTGCGAGGCGGTCGCGATCGGCCGCCAGCCCCTTGTAGGCCAGTTCCTCCGCGCTCATTGCCTCGAGCTGGCCGGCGAGCGACAGGGCGAGCGCGGCGGCGTCCGGGCGCGCGGCGATGGCGGCAAACGGATCGATGTGGATGCGGATCGTGAACAGGATATCGCCGGTTGCGGGAAGCTTGCGCAGCGTCTGCCGTTCGACGCGGACGCGGGCGCTTGCGGCCATGTCGCCGGGAAAGCGCGGTTCGGTGCTGGCGGCGCGCACCTCCCGCCCGGCTTCCGTCAGAGGCCGGTAATGGGAATCGTCGGACTGCAGCGACCAGTTGAAGCGCTCGACGATGCGGTCGCGCGCCAGATTGTCGAACATGCGACCGATCAGGCCGTCATTGCGCGAACCGCCGCCGAAACCGGGGACGGGCGCATGGATCTCGGCCATCGGCCGACCGAACTTTTCGGCCAGAACCCAGGACGAGGGAAAGCACAACGACGCAGCAGCCAGCCGCCAGCCGTCCGGGCCCTGGCGCATGAGCACCAGGTCCTCGCCAACAAGGCGCGCGGCGGCCTGCAAGGGCGGCTCGCCCGGATTGATGACCGCGACGGTTCGCGCGCCGGAGCGCATCCGGCCGCTGTCGTGCGTCCACAGGCCGGGGGCATGGCGGTCGAGATGGCCGATGACGAGGCCGAGGACCTCGCTCTGGGCGTCAACGGTTTCCGGCTCCGCGGCGAACACCTCGGCCGGGCGCGCGGCGATCAGCTGGTCCTTCAGCGCGAGCAGGTCTGGTTCGTCCGGCAGACCGGGCTCCAGCCAGACCGCGTCATCGATCTGGCGAAGGCCGATCGTGAACGGGCGCGAGGAGCCGTCGAACGGGGTATGGCGGGGAAGATGCATGGCGGAAGGATGCGCCGGAAGCGGAACGTCTTTCAAGCCCGCAACGGCGAACGGGCGGCGCCATGCGCCGCCCGTCCGGTTCCTGCCGATCGCCTTCAGGTGTTGGTGTCGCCCTTGGCCGCGGGGAAGGCCTTGTAGAAGGCGTCCATGTCGCCCTTGGCCAGCAGCTTCGCCTGCTCGACCCAGTTCTCCTTCACGATGCGTTCGCCGAAGGTGATGAGGTCGCCGTACTTCCTGATGTCGGCGGCCGACCAGCCGGCGATCTGCGCGAAGCGCGTGACCCCGGCATCATGGAGCTTCTTCTCGTTGGTCTTGCCGATGCCGAGGATGAGGCGCAAATCGTCCTTCACGACAGGCTTCGGCGCGGCCGGTTTCGGCGCGGGCCTGGATGCCTTCACCGCCGCGGGCTTGGCGGCGGCAGGCTTGGACGCCTTCGCCGCCGCGGGTTTCGCCGGCGCGGCCATCAGCGCCATCGGGG
>WPCK01205853.1_pt1 | contig 63579 bp, 46 predicted proteins | sample 5399851 | NCBI WGS metagenome assembly WPCK01 (sample SAMN12869471, study PRJNA574797) | sludge metagenome | isolation source: wastewater treatment of pH11 | place: China:Beijing | collected 2019-05-20
TGCAATGTTCCAGGTGGAAAGTCATGTACCACCGGTTAGAAACCGGTGGCGTGCAATGTTCCAGGTGGAAAGTCATGTACCACCGGTTAGAAACCGGTGGCGTGCAATGTTCCAGGTGGAAAGTCATGTACCACCGGTTAGAAACCGGTGGCGTGCAAGTGTGATGCGTTGTTCCACAAGGTCCCAGGTGCCGGCGCGGCGCCGACTCGGGAGAGCCGGTCCTTCGGCCTCTCCGCCGGCATGGCGTCGACGGAAGCGCGGCGCACGGTCGGCCGATCATTCCTCGACCGCGTGCCGCTGCAGGTCCTCCAGGTCGACGAATTCCAATGCCGAGATATGGGTCGCGTCGAGTACGACCGGGGGTGCAACACCCGCCAAGAGTGCCTCTTTCCACCGGGCCGCACAGATACACCAACGGTCGCCTGGCCTGAGACCAGGGAAATCGAGTGCCGGATTGGGAGTCGAAAGATCGTTTCCCTGGGCTTGTGAGAATTCCAGGAATTCTCGAGTCACCTGAGCGCAAACGACATGCAGTCCTGCGTCGGACGGCCCAGTGCGGCAGCAGCCATCCCGGTAGAACCCCGTCAAAGGGTCTTGCCCGCAGATCTGGAGTCTTGTGCCCAGCACGTTCCTGGGTGTGGTACCGTTTTGAGATGCCATTAGGTTCAAGCGGAATGCGAAACCAATTACACTACATGTCTACCTCAAATCGGGCCTGCAGGAAACCGGACCATGACGGACGAAACCTCGCGAAATGCCGCGGCAGTCGAGTCACCTGGCGGGGAAGAACCGCTGAAGGGGGAGGCAGCCGCGTCCTCGGAGCCAGCCGGCGAACCAGTGGCTGGGAAGGGCCGCGCCCCCGCCGGGGAAGCGCTCCGCAGCGTGCACACCTCCAATCTTCCGGTCATTCTCGAACAATTGCGCTGTTCGCTGCTCGTGACAACGTACCAGGCCGGGAAACTGGTCGTCGTCCGGCGCGACGGGAACCTGGTCAACACGCATTTTCGGGCGTTCCGCAAACCCATGGGAATGGCCGTGACGGCCGACCGCCTGGCCGTCGGAACGGCCCAGGAGATTTGGGAGTTCCGCAGCGTACCGGCCGTCGCTCCTCGGATCAAACCGGAAGGGAAGCACGACGGCTGCCTGCTCCCGCGCCGCTGCCACGTGACGGGGGACATCCAGATCCACGAGATGCACTACGTGGAGAACGAACTTTGGGTCGTGAACACGGCCTTCTCGTGCCTCTGTACGATCGACCGAGACCACAGTTTCGTCCCCCGGTGGCGGCCATCCTTCGTCACCCAATACGCACCCGGCGATCGCTGCCATTTGAACGGCCTGGGGGCCGTCGACGGCAAACCGAAATATGTCACCGCCCTTGGCGAAACGGACACCGCGGGTGGCTGGCGGCAGAACAAGAAGAACGGCGGGCTCCTGATCGACCTGGACACTAGCGAAATCATCTCTCGTGGCCTTTCGATGCCTCATTCCCCACGCTGGTACCAGAACCGACTCTGGCTGCTGGAATCGGGTTCGGGCAGTTTTGGCCTGATCGATCTGGTCACGGGCAAGTACGAGACGATCTGCCAGTTCCCCGGGTTCACCCGCGGCCTGGATTTCATTGGCAATCTGGCCTTCATCGGCCTTTCCCAGGTCCGCGAAACGGCGGTCTTCAGCGGGATCCCCATCACGGAGCAGTTGAAAGAGACGGAACGGACGTGCGGCATCTATTGCGTCGACATCCGTTCGGGTCAAACCGTGGCGTTCCTGAAATTCGAGGACGCCGTGCAAGAGATATTTGCCGTTTCGGTGCTGCGCGGCATGCAATATCCGGATATCCTCACGGACGATTTCGAACTGATCGGCAGTTCCTATGTCCTTCCGGATGAAGCCCTGCAGGACGTGCCCGAAGCGCTGCGGACCGTGGCGCCGAAATAAGGGTCCCTATCCGAAACCCACACCCTGCCACGATGCGGGGGGGGCGAACGCGGTAGAGTCCGGCCTGCGAAAACCCACACCCTCCCGCCATGCGCGGGAGGGTCGAACGCGGTCGCGTTCGGGGAGGGTCCCCTGTTCCCCTGGGACCGGCGCGGCCCGCCGCGCACCCGGGGGTGGCAGGAATCTGGCCCGCGCGGCCAGGGAATTCCTTGCAATGGCCGAAATCCATGGTTACGATCCGGGGTGGTGTGTCCGTATGGGTGCAAGGGTTGGGTCCACATGCGTCCCGGAACGTGAATCGGGACTGCGCACGTACCGGCGATCCTCGGGGACAGCAAGGGTCGTCGCTCGTTTGACTCCACCTCGTTGCCCCGCGCGGCTTTTCTTCCTACTTCTTACGAGGGGTGTCAGCAATGCAACATACGAGAGGGTGGGTCAGTATTCTTCAGGCAGGGGGGAACTCGCGGAAGCCCAAGCGCGCGAAACAATCGCCACTCCGCTGCGAGCTATTGGAAGATCGGCGAGTCCTGGCGACGTTTACCGTCACGAGCGCCAACGACGCGGGCGCGGGGTCGCTGCGGGAAGCAGTCGGCTTTGCCAACGGAGCGGCGGGGGCCGACACGATTAATTTCGCCGCGGGGCTCAACGGCGGCACAATCAACTTGACCTCGGCGTCCCTGGTGATCACCGATTCGGTGGCCATTGATGGACCCGCCGCTCGAGTCACCATCAACGGACTGGGCGATGTCCCCACGGGATTTCGTATCTTCAAGGTCGATGACGGCACCGCAGGTCTCATCACGGTATCGATGGACGACCTCAATATCTCTGGTGGCAGTGCCAAGCCGGAAGCCAATACCGATGACGCCCAGGCGGCCATCAACAATATCGGACGTGGCGGCGGCATCGACAATCGAGAGAATCTGACGCTGGATCGTGTCACCCTGACGAACAACTTTGCCCGCCGCGGCGCCAACTTGAGTGTGGCTGGCAACGGGGGTGACGTGACGACCCTGAATGCCGCGGTGATCACCATTCGAAATAGCGTGATCTCCAATGGTCGGTCGGACTGGCTGGATTCAGCTGGGGCGAAGAATGGACGTGCCGGGGGGATTGCAGGTGTCAATGGTGGTACGGTGAACATCACCAACACGACGTTCGAGAACAACTACTCGAATGTGGTCGGCGGTGCCATGGACTTGCGGTCGGGGACCTACGTCAACATCAGTGACTCGACGATCAAGAACAACACCGCGGACCTGCGGTCGGGCGCCATTTACGGCCAGCGAGGACACCTCTTTGCCGATTCCGTGATTACGCTAACTCGGGTCACGGTGACGGGTAACGCTCAAACGGCCCCGGACAATCTCCAGTTTGGGGCCCTCCACACGCTGGCAGGCTCAATGACCGTTACCGATTGCGACATCACCAATAATCCCAATTCCGCGGGGATCGATGTATCGCAGGGAGGAGGGGCGTTCGCCACAGCGCCCGACCCCTCGGTCCGCGTCTCCATTGTCAATTCCCGCATCTCCGGCAATCAAACCGGCGGAGTGACGACGACACTCATCGCTGGCGTCGATTTCACCACCCGCCAGGAAGGTGCCGTCGTTGAGATTCGGGATTCGACGATCAATAACAACGGATTCTACGCTGGCAATCCGTTCACCGGCGCGGGGGGTGGTGCCTACCTTCTTTACACCGACTCCGTCCGGATCAGCAACAGCACGATCACGGGTAACGCGGGCCAATTCGCTGGTGGTGTCGCCTTGATCTTCGGCGAGGACGACGAGATCTCGAATTCCACCATCAGCAATAACACCTCGTACTATGGTGGCGGAGGGATCTACGCTTCGGCCACGATCTCCCGGATCATTCGCAGTACGATCTCCGGCAACCGGACGTCCACGATCGACGAGGGGGGTGGCATCGCGATCATCAGCGAGACTGCCCCAGGCGGACTGTTTCCCCCAAGCACCAATGTGACGATCAGCCAGAGTACTGTGTCAGGGAACATCTCGCCCAAGGGTGGCGGTGTTTACGTGTATGCCCCCTCGGGCGGCATGACCACGGTCACTATCGATGGCAGCACCATCACTGCCAACACGGCGGATAACGGCAGCGGCGGAGGTCTCTTTGCCGCGGCAAATTCCAGTGCCACTCCCGGTACCGCGGCCGTGACCATGACCAACACGATCCTGGCCCGCAACACCGACACGGGAACCGGAGCGGATATTTTCGACGATGGCGAAACGGTGGTGGGCCGATCGCCGATCGTCACGGGGACGTTCAACTTCATTGGTGACAATGACGACGGGACGCACTCGGGATTTGTGGAAGGCAATCCGGGTCCGGGTGGCAACAAGGTCGGCGGACCCGGGATCGGCGTGCTGAATCCGGATCTGGGCAGCTTGAGCAATAACGGGGGTCCCACGCTCACCCACAAGCCCAATCCTGGCAGCCCCGTGATCAACATGGGAGATCCCGCCACGGCGGGGGGTACCGATCAGACAGGCGCCCCGCGAGTCCAAGGTGGCCGCGTTGATATGGGATCGGTGGAAGTGGGGTCGGGGGCGCTCAACCTCGATTTCAATAACGACGGCCAGTACAACTGCGACGACATGAACCTGCTGGAAACGGCCATCGACGCCGGAATGCCCGTGGCGACGTTCGACGTCAATGGCGACGGGATGCTCACCTCGGCCGACGTCTCCGCCTGGCTGGTGGATGCGGGCGCCATCCGTTTCGGTGCCGGACGTCGATTCCTGCCGGGCGATGCCAACCTGAACGGCTCGGTCGATGGTTCCGACTTTGGTATCTGGAACGCCAACAAGTTCACACCGGCCAGCCGCTGGTGCCTGGGTGACTTCACTCAAACAGGCGGCGTGGATGGTTCCGACTTCGGTGTCTGGAACGCCAATAAGTTCACGTCATCCGACGCCTCGCGACCGGTGGACACGAGGAATTCGGCCCAACGAGTCACCATGGCGGCGCCGACCGCCAAGTTGGAAAAGACCGTCGAAGGTGATTCGACACCGGTTAATCCCGCCGTGCAGGGGGACAGCTCGCTGCAAGGCGCCCGCAAGGTCAGTTTTGGCAACGAGCGGCTGGCCAAGGGGTCGGCGAGCAGCCAGCAGCGGGCCAAAGACCTGGTCTTTGCCCAACTGGAAGCCCTGTAGGCCGACCTGGATTCGCCGTACGTGTGATCACGGCCGGTGCGAGCCCTTCGCACCGGCCGTTTTTTTCCGACCAAGGAACCTGCTCCTTTGGTTGGCCACGATAACTCGGTCCTGGGGTGTTCCGTGTGCTGGTCTCACGGTCACCATGGATTTTACCTTCCTTTCGGGAGGGTGAAGATGAAGATATTGTCCACGAAAAGTGCACGGTCATTTAGGTGTTCTTGGTCACGGAAACTGCTGCCGCAAATTCCTTGCAATGGCACAATACGCTGGTTACTATGACGGATTAGGCAGTTTGTGCTGCTTGATTTGGTCGAAAGACCGGGCAATCGACGCGATTGGTCGGAAGGGGTTCACACGAAAAGGGGTTCAAAGCAATGATGTCCAAGTCCATGTGGAATCGATTTCTTGGCCGCGGAACGAAGACCGTTGGGGCGCTGAGTTCCCAGAAAAAGCGCCGCTCGTTGCGTTGCGAATCCCTGGAAGACCGACGCGTCCTGGCCGTCGTTACGAATCTCTTGGATGCCGGCGCAGGCTCGCTGCGAGACACGGTTGCCGCTGCTCCGGCGGGTGACACGATCACGTTTAGCGTCGCGGGCACGATCACCCTGACGAGCGGCCGCATTGCGGTCGACAAGAATCTGACGATCGATGGCGGTGGAACGATCACGGTCAGTGGCGGTTCGACTTCCGGTGTATTCCGCGTCGATGACACGCTCGCCGCCCTTTCGGTCGTTACGATGCGAAACCTGACCGTCACGGGAGGGGGTGGCACGGCCACCGACGGAGGTGGCATTCTCAGCTTTGAAGACTTGACGCTGGATCGAGTTACGGTAACCGGCAATTCCGTCACCCAGCCGAACACGGCCTATTCGTCGTTTGGCGGTGGTGTGCTCAACAGTGGAGGCCGGCTGACGCTATCGAACAGCACGGTCACGAACAATATGTCCAAGTTCGACGCCACGGGCGCGAATTCCGGTCTGGGGGGTGGTGTCGCCAGCATCGGCCTGGGGTCGTCGCTGACAATTACGGGTTCCACCATCTCGAACAACGAGGCTCGGGGCGGTTCGGGTGGCGGGATCTTCAATCGGATGGGTGCCCTGAGCATCACGAATTCGACGATTGCGAACAATACGGCCGGGCTCGACATGGCGGCTTCGGTGACGCTGAACCTGGATCGCAGCGATTCGGGGGGGGGCATCTTCGTGTCGGGGCAGGAGGGTACGACCGATTTCGCGCCGATCAATGTCACCATCTCGAATTCCCAGATCACGGGCAATACGGTCAATAACGAAGACGTCGTGACCCAGGCCACGAATGTTGCGGTATTCCCCTACGGCGGCGGCATGTACGTTCGCGGCTACGGCAGCGTGACGGTGACCGATTCGAATATCAGCAGCAATGCCACCACCGGGACGATCGGCAACGTGATTCGGCGCGGCGGTGGTCTGATGGCCTCGGGCGACGACGGTGGAACGGGGACGTTGACCATCACCTTGGACGACACACCGCTCGACAATAACCGCGCACGCCAAGGGGGTGGCTTTGCCACCCGGGCTCGCAAGCTCGTCGACGCCGATACGCGAAACGACGGCAACATTGTACTGAACGTGATCGACGGACAGATCAACAACAACCAGATCACCTCCACCGGAGTCTCTGGCGGGCCGTTTGGTGGTAGTTGTGGTGGTGGCGCCGGATTCGCCTTCACGTCTTTTGCGAATACTCCCCGTGATCCCAGCGTGAATGTCACGAATATCAACAGCTCAACGGTATCGATGAATACCGTGACTGCCGGCGGGAATACGTTTCTCTATACGGCAGGTGGCCTTTCGCTGAACGCGGCCACGCTGAATGTGTCCGATTCGACCGTCAGCAATAACACGGCCACGCAAGCGGGCGATGATGGCGGCTTCGGCGGCGGGATCAGCGGTGTGAATACGGCGGTGCTGAACATCGTCGATTCGACCCTCTCGGGCAATGTCAGCGACCGTGGTGGTGCCCTCTCCTTCCGCGATACGGTGGTGACCGTTTCGAATTCCACGATATCTGGCAATACGTCGATCACCAATGGCGGCGGCCTCCGCGCCATGCGGGTGGCCTACGGAACCGGGGGTAGCGATCCCAGGTTTTCGACCTTGACGATCGAGAACTCGACCATCTCCGGCAACGTGGGGGATGGTGGTGGTGGCGCCAGCTCGGGCGCCTACTCGGATTCCGGACCTGGTGGTTCCACCATGATCCTTCGAGGATCGACGGTGTCTGGAAATTCATCCAGCTATGACGGTGGCGCGATCGAGACGTATGGCGCTGTCGCGACGATCGAGAACAGCACGCTGTACGGCAATTCGGCCTACAACAATGGCGGTGGCATGTGGGGCGGCAACGGCGCGGTGTACACGGGAAGTACGACCGTGAACTTCGCGACCATCACCAACAACAATGGGTTCAATGGTGGTGGAGCGGCCCTCACGACGGATGGCTTCACCATTCGCAACTCCATCGTGGCAGGGAACACGGCCAATACGGCCGTCGGCCCGGATGTGCAAGATGTAGGAACGTTGAATGTGATCGAATACTCCCTGGTCCAGGACACCAACGCCAACAATGCGGCCGCTGGCACGGGGAACATTACCGGGATGGGGGCGGACCTCGGTGCCCTGGGGGCCAACGGAGGCGCGACCGCCACACGGATGCCGAACGCCACGAGTCCCGTGCTGGGTGCCGCGGATCCTGCCTCGACCATGGGGGTCGATCAACGAGGCTATCTGCGGCCCGGTGGCAATGCCTCGCGAGACATGGGGGCAGTCGAACGCGACGGTTCTGCTCCTACGCTGAACCTCGATTTCAACCATGACCTGGCCTACAACTGCGATGACATGAACCTGCTCGAGAGTGCCATCGACGCGGGCATGCCCATCGCGACGTTTGACGTGAATCAGGATGGAATGCTCACCTCGGCAGACGTCACCGCCTGGTTGATCGACGCCGGGGCGCTGCGGTTTGGGACCGGACGCAGGTTCCTGCCGGGCGATGCCAACTTGAACGGCTCGGTCGACGGTTCCGACTTTGGTATCTGGAATGCCAATAAGTTCACTCCAGCCAGCTTCTGGTGCCTGGGTGACTTTACGCAGACGGGCGGCGTGGACGGCTCGGACTTCGGCGTCTGGAACGCCAATAAGTTCACCTCCTCGGATGCGGGTCGGCCGGCGGGTTCCGGCGTGGATCTTGCGGCTGCGTTCCAATCGAGCGGTCGTCGCGGTGACGGTCGCACGCTGGAAGCGCATCTGGTGGAGGGGACCGCAGGCCGCAGCGGCGAGGCCAATGGCGTGACGTCGCGCTTCCGCGCGGAGAGTCAGCCGGCTGCCCGACGGACGCTCATTGCACCGCCTCCTGCCTTGACGAAGATGACCGTGACCCGCAAGGTGTCGGTGGCGACGCCGACCCAGGGTGGGAACGGGCAGAAGCAGGCGCAGCAATTGCAGGCGGCCCGCAAGGTGAGTTTCGGCAGCGAGCGGCTGACGAGTGCCAAGGCGGTCAAGGCTGCCGCGCATGACCTCGTGTTCGGGCAACTGGGCAACCAGTAGTCGTTGCTCCACCCCGCGGTTCGCTTCGGCGGATTTCTTTATCCGCCGCTCCCCTCTTGGGAGCGGCGGGCATGTACGGGTGTGCGCATCGCCCGGCGGGAATGCGGGTGATTTCTGCGGGATCGACTCGCTGAGCGGATCGGGACTTGGATTTCTTGATTCGCCGAGCCCCGCCGACATGCCGCGGAACGCGAAAACGGCTGCCGATTCCTTGCATTGAGTCCTCGCAGCGATTAAAGTTTAAGTCCAGATCCGCTGCTCATGTCGACGCGCAAGACGTCCTGGGGCAACCGAGCGCAGGGTCGCGGCGTCGACAGGCCATTCCTACCAGGCATCACTGAGGTGCCGCCCGTTTGTCGGCTCCGGACGCCGTCGCGAGTACGGGGTGAGACTTCCAACGGAATGGCTGTTGGACCGGGATGGTTCTGCAAACGTCCCATGGTTCCGTAATACGCACGCACAGGGGAAACAAGACTATGGACCTTATCCGTATCCGACGAACGAATTGCGGCCTCACACGAGAGAAGCGAAAGCTATCGACGTCGCGCTACGCCCGCCGCCACATGCGGGTCGAACCCTTGGAGGATCGTCGCGTCCTGGCCGTCGTTTCCAGTCTGGCCGATAGCGGCCCTGACACGTTGCGTGCCGCCTTGGCTGGCCCCGATGCCACGATCACGTTTTCCGTATCGGGTACGATCAACCTCACGTCGGGTGCGCTGGCTGTCAATCGCGCCGTGGTGATCGACGGTACTGGCCAGTCGGTCACCGTGAACAATACCAGCGCGGCAACCCGCGTCTTCAACGTCGATGACACCACCGCCGCCAATGTGGCGGTTACGATTCAGAACCTTACCATCACGGGAGGCAACACCGCACCGCAAGCGGCGCAAGTGGGAGGCGGCATTCGGAACACCGAGGCATTGACGCTGTCGAACGTGACGCTCAGCGGCAACACGGCTGGTTCGGGGGGTGGCATTGGCTTGACGGGAACGGGTAGCCTTTCCGGAACGAATCTTACCATTACGAACAATCAGGCCCGCTACAACGGCGGCGGCCTATCCGTGTCCGCGGCGGCGGCGACGGCGAACGTCACCAACAGCACGATCACCGGCAATACGGTCGGAAGCGCGAATGCGTCGAGCATCGATGCGTTCGGAGGAGGTGTCTTCACGTCGGGCCAGTTGACCCTGGGCAACAGTACGATCAGCAGCAACACGGCCACGCACGCCAATGAATCCCGTTTGGGCCGGGGAGGGGGAGCTGCCGCCAACCTGCAATCGGGAGTCTTGGTCCTGAACAATTCCACGGTCAGCATGAACCAGGCGCTGGGCGGTGGTGTGGGAGGAGGCATAACGGCCGAGGGTCGTTCACGCGTCACGCTCTCGAATTCGACCGTCAGTCAGAGCTTTTCGGACTTCGGAGGCGGTGGGATCAGCGTGAACACCCAGGCGTTTCTCACCATGATCGACAGTACGGTGAGTGGGAACACCAGCCGCTACAATGGCGGCGGGATCGTATCGTATGGCACCTCCACGATTACCCGTAGCCAGATCCTCAACAACCTGGTGGGTGAGGGGACCACGGGGACGTATCTGTCCGTCGGCGGAGGGATCGATGCCGCCGGCACCGTGACGCTCACCGAAAGCGTCGTCGCCGGCAACACCGCCGATGTGCCGGACGATCTGGGCTTCGGGGGAGGGATCGGAATCCTTGGCGGTACCAACTGCACGGTCGTCGATTCGGAGATCCGAGACAATGTGGCCGGACGCGGAGGGGGCGTTTCGCTCCGGGACGGTCAGATCACGATCCGGGGCTCCGTCGTATCGGGAAATTCCTCCGCCGTGAATGGGGGAGGCCTGAGGATGATGCGAACGCAAAACGTCGCCGCGACCGTGGTGATCGAGGACTCGACATTTGCAAACAATACAGGGGACGGAGGCGCAGGCGTCGGCGGCAGCGATTACGCCGATGGCGCAACCGGGACCAGTACCCTCACCTTATTGCGCTCCACGTTCTCCGGGAATTCGTCCTCGTACGATGGAGGCGCCCTGGAAGTGGTGGGCATGGATACCACCATTGAAAACAGCACCATCTACGGCAACACCTCGTACAACGATGGTGGCGGCGTGTGGTCCAGTTCCGATGCGACGTACGTAGGATCGACCACGGTCAATTTCTCCACGATCACGGGCAACCTGGGCTTTAATGCCGGTGGCTTGGACTCGGCCGCCGGCCCGACCACGATTCGCAACTCGATCGTGGGTGGGAACACGGCCAATACCGGTGTGGGACCGGATGTCCGAGATACCCCTTTGGCGGCCGTGATCGAGTTCAGCCTGGTCCAGGACGTAAATGGCAACAATGCCACGGCGGGGACAGGCAACATTACGGGGATGTCGCCCGACCTCGGGATGCTGGCCGACAATGGCGGTCCCACGCGGACGCGATTGCCGAACGCGAGCAGCCCGGTCCTGGGGGCCGCCGACGCGGCCGCCACCTTGATGGAGGATCAGAGGGGCTTCACAAGGCCCGGTTCCAATTCCAGTCGAGATATGGGATCGGTGGAACGGGATGGGGCGTCCCCGACGTTGAATTTGGACTTTAACAACGATGGACAATACAACTGCAGCGACATGGACCTGCTGGAAGCGGCGATCGACGCGGGCATGCCGGTGGCCACGTTCGATGTGAATCAGGACGGCATGTTGACATCGGCCGATGTGAATGCCTGGCTGGTCGATGCCGGTGCGATCCGCTTTGGGGCCGGGCGCCGTTTCCTGCCGGGCGATGCCAACCTGAGTGGCGGGGTCGACGGTTCCGACTTTGGGATCTGGAACGCGAATAAGTTCACGGCCGCCAACCGCTGGTGCCTGGGTGACTTCACCCAGACGGGCGGCGTGGACGGCTCGGACTTCGGCGTCTGGAATGCCAATAAATTCACGTCGTCGGATGCAGGCCGAGCCAGTTCGGGTGGTCCGGCCGCGGCGGCAATTCCGCGATCCGGCACCGGGAGGCAATTGGGGGGCAAGGGGTTGGAACTGGCCCGCGCGGGTCGCCGGCTCGATGCGTCGCTGACCGCGACCGACACCGTCGGAACAGCGGTGGCCGTTGGGCAGGCAGCGGACGCTGCCATCTCGGTTCGAAGTGCCGCTGTCGTGTCGCTCCCCGTGCAGGAAGCCGGCTTGCAACGACCCGAGACCTTGCTCGGCATAAGAAAAATCAGTTTCGGAACAGAGCGTCTGTCCGCGTCCAAGGTGACGCGAGCAGCCGCGATCGACCAATGGTTTAGCGACCTTGGCAGCGTGAGTTGAGTCCGGCACGGGGCCGTAGCCCGTGGTGGAAAGTGTGTGTTTTCATTGTGAGGCTGGGATCGGGAGACCTTTTCGGCAAGTGCGGGGACTAACGTACCGCCTCGCTCGAAAGGATGCACCGAACCCATGTTCAGTTTCGGGGCAAGAAGGGGGAAACCTATGTTACGTTTGGAGATGAGTCGTTGGCTGGGTTCGCGAAATCAAGCGAAGGGAAAGAAGGGCAAGTACGCTCGCAAGGATCTTCGCTGTGAGTTGCTGGAAGACCGTCGCGTGCTTGCCGTTGTTTCATCCTTGGCAGACAGCGGCGCCGGCACACTTCGTGATGCCTTGGCCGGTGCGGATCCGACGATCACCTTCTCGGTGTCGGGCACGATCAACCTGACGTCGGGGGAACTGCTGGTAAATCGAGCCGTTTCGATCGACGGGACGGGTCAGTCGATCACCGTGAACAATACCGTGGCGGGCAATCGCGTTTTCAACGTGGATGACGGCGCGGCGGCGGCCTTGGCCGTCTCGATGCAGAACTTCACGATTTCCGGAGGTAACCTGCCCACCGATCCCGCCCCACAGCTGGGGGGTGGTGTTCGCAACGCCGAAAATCTGACGATGTCGAACATGACCGTCTCGGGCAATACGGCAGGCCGGCGCGGCGGTGGTATTGGCGTCACGGTCGACGGTACGCTGAACCTGTCCAACAGTACCGTTTCCGGCAATACGGCCACCTTGAGCCAAGGGGGTGGCGTGATCGTCTACGGCACCGCCACGCTCAATAACGTAACGATCGAGAACAATTCCGCGGGGACGTCCGGCGGCGGATTGACGTCGCAAACCGGTTCGAACGTCACGGTGAATAATTCCACCATCCGGAACAATGTTGGCCATTACAATGGCGGCGGAGCCGTCAACCTCTCCGGAACCTTGACCCTTAACGACAGTACCGTGACGGGCAATCGGCTCAATCCCGACGCGGGAGCATATATCTATTTGGGTGCCGGCGTTTCCTGCATCGGCGGGACGACGAATCTCAATGACAGCACCATCCGCGCCAACACGGCCCAGCAGTACATGTCGGACGGTGGCTGGGGCGGCGGAATCTCGGCGCTGGGCGGTGCCGTCGTCAACGTGCAGAATTCGACGATCTCCGACAATGTCGCGGATCGCGGGGGCGGGATCGCCTCTCGCTATACGGACATCACCATCTATGGATCGAGCATTACGGGTAATGTCTCGACCGCCACCGGTGGTGGTATCCGGGCGTTCAAGTATGTCGGAGGTATGGGCGAACTGTTCGAAACCAATATCACCATCGAGGAATCGACCATCTCGGGGAATACTGGTAATGGAGGTGGCGGCGTCGCGTCCTATCCGTACGCCGATTCAGCACCCACGGCAAATACCCTGACGATCCGTAACTCGACCCTGTCGGGCAATTCCTCCGCCTACGACGGCGGCGGAGTCGGTTCGAACGGGGCGGTGGTCTCCATCGAGAACAGTACGATCTATGGAAACTCGTCGTACAACAACGGCGCGGGTGTCTGGGGCGCGTCCGACACGACGTATACCGGTTCGACGACGATCAATTTCGCCACCATCACCAATAACAATGGGTTCAATGGCGGCGGCATGGAGTCGGCTGGCGGTCCCTTCACGGTCACCAATTCGATCGTGGCGGGCAATGTGGCCGGCACGGGCGTCGGTCCCGACGTGAATGAAGTCGCAGCGGCGACGATCACATACTCCCTGGTAGAAAGCACGGCGAACAACAATGCCGCGGCTGGAACGGGGAACATTACCGGGATGGGGGCGGACCTCGGTTCCCTGGGGGCCAACGGAGGCGCGACCGCCACTCGGATGCCGAACGCCACGAGTCCCGTGCTGGGTGCCGCGGATCCTGCCTCAACCATGGGGGTCGATCAACGAGGCTTCTTGCGGCCCGGTGGCAATGCCTCGCGAGACATGGGGTCGGTGGAACGCGATGGGACCTCGCCCACGCTTAATCTGGATTTCAACCTGGACACGCTCTACAACTGCGATGACATGAACCTGCTCGAGAATGCCATCGACGCGGGTATGCCCATCGCGACGTTTGACGTGAATCAGGATGGAATGCTCACCTCGGCAGACGTCACCGCCTGGTTGATCGACGCCGGGGCGCTGCGGTTTGGGACCGGACGCAGGTTCCTGCCGGGCGATGCCAACCTGAACGGCTCGGTCGACGGTTCCGACTTTGGTATCTGGAATGCCAATAAGTTCACTCCAGCCAGCTTCTGGTGCCTGGGTGACTTTACCCAGACGGGCGGCGTGGACGGCTCGGACTTCGGCGTCTGGAACGCCAATAAGTTCACGTCGTCCGACGCGGGGCGACCTGCGTCGGGGCCTGCGGCTGGGGTCCACGAAGGGATCGCCGATCGGGGGACCCAATCGAAGGTCTTTGACAACTTCCGGAATTTCCGCCGGGAACGCGATCTGCCCGCGGAAACGAAGAAGCTGCCCCCGGCCGTACCTCAGGCGGCACCACGTGCCATCGTGGAAACGGCCTTCGAGTCGGACAACGTTCCGTCCGTACCGTCCGTTCCTGCCCAGGTGTCGGCGGCCAGCCCACTGGCCATGGCCAAGAAGGTCAGCTTCGGGGGTCAGGATCGGATCGGGGCCAATCAGGTGGCAGAAAAGGCTCGAGATACGGTTTTTGGCGAGTTTGACGCCCAGTAGTCGCCGCTGAGGCGAACCGGTGTCAGCGAGAGATTCCGTGGGTCCCCGACCCGCGGAATAGAACGAGCCGCGTCTGTCTGGATCGTGTCCTCTCCCCTGCGATCCGCGGGGGAGAGGACTGCCAAGAAATTCCTCAAAAACGATTGGCCGGCATATCGACTTGTCTTACGACAAATGTTAAAGATAATGGAATGGCAGCCGTCTTTCGAGCGGGCCCGTTAACGAACGCCAAGAAAGACAGAATTCATTGTTCTTTTTTGTCCACGCACAGGAGGGTGGAACCGTGCAAGTCTCATTTTCTCATCGGAAGCATCGCGATTCAGGTTTTACGTTGGTGGAGCTCTTGGTGGTGATCGCCATCATTGGCGTCCTGGTTTCACTGTTGTTGCCGGCCGTTCAGGCAGCCCGCGAGGCTGCCCGCAAAGCGCAGTGTCAAAACAATCTCCGGCAACTCGGATTGTCCGTCCTGAACTTTGAAGGAGCCAAGAAACGGCTGCCACCTGGTGGACTGATCAGCCCCGAGCTGGCCAACAGTACGGCCTGCTTGACCGATTACGGGGCGTCCATTGCCCAGTGCTTCGACTACATGGGTCGCCGGGGTGGTCCGACGTATAGTTGGATCGTCTTGATTCTGCCCTACATGGAAGAGAAAGCGCTGTACGATCAGTTCGATTTCAAGAAGACGATCTACACCCTGCCGACGAACCCGATGTCGACCACGCCGTCGAGTCTGGTATGTCCCACGGATCGTGCCACGGGGCCCCCGTACAGCGGTGTCGGCACGCCGTTTCCCAGTTCGGGCAAGTTGTTCGCCAAGGGGAATTACGCGGCCTACCTCAGCCCTGTCCATATCAACATGCAGCGACAGTGGCCGGGTGCACTCGGAGGGTTCAAGCCAGGTCAGGCGGTGGGTCAAAAGATCAGCCGGGTGATCGACGGGACGTCCAAGACGCTCGCGCTGGCGGAAGTGCGAACCCTGGATCGCGACTGGGACAGCCGGGGCGTTTGGTCGGCTCCATTTCCTGGGGGCAGCGTCCTGGGACTGGACTGGCATCCGCTGACCAACAGCAAGCCCTTCGTGGCGGATCCTGCCTGGCTGGCCGATGCTCAGTTGCCGAACAAGAATGACCCCACGGGTGGAATCGCGGATCAGATCATCCAGTGCGTGGACCAGGTCTATGCCCGACAACGCGGCATGCCCTGCAGCAATCCCCAGTACATCTCCGCGGCGCCCCGCAGCTTGCACACGGGTGGCGTCTTCGGATGTGCCCTGGATAACCACGTGGGATTTGTTCCCGACAACATCGACAGTTACGTCTTTGCGTATATGATTTCGACCAACGATGGTCAGGTGACGGAAGTCACGACGTATATGCAATAGGTGTTTCGGCCGATCGGTAGAACACGAAGTGATACCCCTGGCTGTGCTCGGCACAGCCGGGGAAGTACGGGTCTAAGGATGTCGTGGAATCGGCAAAGGACCCGGCTGTAATATCGGACGCGGGCATTGCCTGCTGAAGGAGCTAACGTGAGGACGGCGGCAATCAGTTTGTTGGGATTGGGGATCCTCCTGATCGTTGTCTCTTATTTTCTTCCGACCACTCCTGCCATCTCGGCAGAGGTCACTCCGGACGCCGCGAAACTCGCGGAGGCTCGCCTGACGCGAGAAAAAGCCTCCAATCCCGGTTCTGGCGTGACACCGCAACAGTTGGAAGAGGCAAAAAAGATCTTGACGGAGGCCGCCGAATCGACCACGCAGACCTCCAGCGGTAAGCCCCTGTTGCCTTCCCTTGTCTGGTGGACCGGCCTGGTCGCTTCCCTGGTGGGAGTCGTCCTCTTCATCGTGCATCAGCAGCAAGAAGGCTGATTGCCGGGTGCACACTCGCACTCGCTACTCGTACTAGCTAACCGTCTCTACGCTCGCCAGGGCCGGCGGAAACTTGAATATATTGAATCCGTCGGAGTCAAAGGTGTCGTCGCCCGCTCCTCCGTTGAACGCAAGACGATCCCAGAACGCATTCGCTTGGGTATCTCCATTGTCCAGGTCGGGCACGTTTCGATTCATGGCCGGTGTTCGACAGAATCCACATCGTCTGCCGCTGCCAAGAGCAGCGTCTCCCACGCCGAAAACGATCTGAGAGACTCCCGCAAGTCAGGCCTGACGAACACGCGTACCTGCTTGACGTACCGGTCGAATTGCTGCTCGACCAGCGTCTTTACGACGGGCGATGCTTCGTGCAAGGGGCGATAGGATGTGTTCCCGTCGCACACTTCTACGTTGAATTGTACCTCGAGCTTCTGCGGCGGTGCGTCGACCAGCACATCGAACGCCGTGAATCGTTGGTGTGTCTGGCGACTCAGCTGCCCGGCAACAGCCCCCGCAAACTGAACGAGCCAGGGATACGGCCGGTGGGCAAGCAGCGCGTGGAGCTGAGGGAATCGCAGTGCACTGATCTGGACGACCGACTTGTAAAGGGCACGGCGTGGTCCGAAGAGGCCCCAGCACAACCCAGAATACGGCTCCCCCTGCGAAGCCTGACACAATGCGGCAATCCAGTCACGTTCGGTCATGAGGAGCAAGCTGGGGACGTCCAGCTGTTCACAGGATGCAAAAAAAGCCCGTTGCAGCATGGCCGTTGCCGCGCGGACGGCATGGTGCCAATAGACTTCGCTGAACATCACGTAGCGGGCGAACACCAGCATTTCGGCCGCGGTGCGCCCCTTGTCCGAGACCGCCAGCCCGTCTCCCGCTTCATTCAGGCAGAGACTGCCAATCAGCCTCGGCTGATCAAAGTTCCGTCCGTAGGGAACCCCCGCATGGAGACTGTCGCGAGCCAGGTAGTCCACTTTGTCGATGTCGATCGGGCCAGAAAGCATACTGGAGAGGAGCCGGTCGGCCGGACCGTCAGAAGCCCCGCACAACAGTCTCGTCACGTCGTCGGGCTCCATCCGCCAGTCCTCGCGGAGCGCTTGGCTGATCTCGGACGCTGCCAGCCGGTCGGGCAAGAGGTCCTCGTGGCGAGGGACCTGTGCCAAACGCATGTCTTCGATGGGATGGCAGAACGGCCAGTGGGCCAGGTCGTGCAGCAGTGCCGCGACCAGGAACCGCTCGGCGTCGTCCGGCCCAATCCGTCGGCAGAATCGAACGTCATGACGAAGCCGTCGAAGATACAGGATGGCGTTCAGGAATACTCCCAAGGAATGTTCGAAACGCGTGTGATGAGCGGCAGGGTAGACCAGGGATACCAGCCCCAGTTGGCTGATCGAGGCCAGCCGCCGAAAGCCACTGGAATCGATCAACCGGATGACGCGAGGCGTCAGCGGCACGTCGGTGTCCGGCGGAATGCGGATCAGCGAGGCCCTCGACTCCAGGGCCTCGAGCTCGGGGATGTCGGCAAGGGACCGGGACATTCTCGGATCAAGACGTCAGAAGGCGTGTAAACCTAAGAGCACGCGGAGTACTACCGTGGCCCCCAGGTAGGCCGCGTAGTGAATGGCAGCCGAGGTGCCGTCCAGGTCCAACGTGGCCATGGACGCCAAGGCACCCGGCACGAACATGGCCGGCAGGATGATCAGCATATGCATCATTTCAGGCGGGGTATCCTCCAAGAGCATGTGCTTGAAATACGCGCACAACCCCCACAGCCCGGCGTAGACCAGGCTGCAGATGGCAATGCGGATCCATAGGGGACGGCCGGTGTAAGCCTCCAGCTCGACGTTCCGCAAGAATTCGTACGCGAGCCAGACCAGGGGGGGCGCCACGAGAACCGCGCCGAGTCCCAGCAGCCAGGTCGAAACGGAGACCTGTCCGTCGCCGGTCCGCGACATGCGACCGACCACGAGCGCCGCCACGGGAGCCAGCACGACCAGGGCCGATCCGCAGGCGATCAGGGGGACGGACAAGCGGGTATCGCGGCGCTTGATGGGCTTGAGCACCGGGGCGCCGGCCACCGACTTGGGACCGGACGTCTCTGGCGCGTGGATGACCACTTGCTCATCCAGATTCGGAACGCGGATCTTTCCCTTGCATTTCGGGCAAGGCCCCTCCTGCCCAGCGAACTTTTCGCTTACCGAAAAGCGCTGGTGGCAACTGGGACACGTGACTTGTATGGGCATCGGGTATGACGGCAGGGCCAAGGCACTAGTCCACCTCGGCAAGATCCTGTTCCGACAAGGTCTTGAAGTTCTTTCGGGCCAGCGTTTCCAGCCCCATTTCGATGTTGTCCACCATGAGTGCCACGGCCGGGCGGTCATGTGGTCGCATCAGCAAGGGATAGGCCTGGACAATGTTGACTTCCGCTTGCAACAGAGCGGTGCACACTTGCAAAAGGGGCTGCGGACCGTCTGGCAACTCGATCCCAATCAAATCGGACTCGATGATCGCCAGCCCGGCTCGCTCCAGAATCTCGCGTCCCTGTTCCGGATGGCTTAGTAGAAAGCGGACGAACGCGCATTCGTACGAATCGTGAATGGAGAGGGCCACAATGCGTACTTTGCTTCCTTCGAAACGTCGAACGACCTCCAGCAGCTGGCCGACCCGGTTTTCGAGGAACACGGTGAATTGACGAATGCACGGATAATCCCGCCCGCGCATGGTTGCGAAGTCGGTGCCGGACCCCTCACCCGTACCCATCGTTTGGCCTCTCTTTGCCTATCCCCTGGCGCGCCGATGCCTGGCCCTGGGACCGATTCGAATCCTGAACGATTCCCAATGTAGAGGGACGTTCGCGCTTCGTCAATTGAGCGGCAACGCGACTTTACGCTGGCGGCTATAATGCCCGGGTTTCGGTGGACCCCCTCTCTGCTTGCCCAAGGGACCTGGCACGGGATCACCGATGTACGTCAGCCCGCAGGCGCCCATGCAACGAGAACATGAAATTGACATCCGCGTACGGTACAAGGAAACGGATGCCCAAGGCCGAGTCCATCACGCCAATTATTTCACGTACTTTGAAATGGGACGTGTGGAGCAGCTGCGGGCTTCCGGCTACGACTATCGGCGATTGGAGGCCGAAGGGATCCTGCTGGTGATTCACAAGATATCGTGCCATTTCCTGGCGCCGGCCGCGTACGATGACCTCCTGCGGCTTTGCACACGAATCGTGCGGATCACGGCTGCTCGAGTTGATCATCAATACGAGCTGTACCGCGAGCACTTGCTGCTGGCCAGGGCGCAGAGCACGCTGGCATGTGTGGGGAGAGACGGTCACCCCCGGCGGATGCCCGAGTGGATGATGGTGGATGGCTGAGTCCCCGCTCGGAGACGGCCCGTTGATCGCCCTGCGGTGAGGGGCAACGCCGTGACCGATTGCCAATCCGCGGATTCCGAAGTCCTGCCCCCTCTCCCCCACGCTTCGTGGGGGAGAGGGTTGGGGTGAGGGGACTTCCTGTCTTGGGATACGTCCTAACCCAGACTTGCCTTTGCGAGGTGCGTATGAATCAGGTCCATCAGCGCAGCGGCAAACTGGGCCTTGGGTCCCGCGAATCGCAGCACGGTTTCCTCACGCCAGGAAAACACCTCGGCAGAGATCTCCTCGGAGTCCATGGTCTCGGGGCCGTTCAGAACCATGAAGTCGCACGATTTCGTCCGCAGCTTTCGCATCGCGTTTTCGTACGGGTGGTCCGTTTCCAGGGAAAAGCCCACGACGAGCCGGTTGCCCTTGACCTTGGCCAGCGTGGCCAGAATGTCTGGTGTCTCCCGCAGGCGGATCGCGGGCAGCGTTCGTGACTTGGCAAGTTTCACCGGGGAGACCAGCTCTGGGCGATAATCACACGGGGCCGCTGCGGCGATCAAGACATCTGCGGCTTCGAATGCGGTTTGCGTTGCGTCCAACATCTGTTCGGTGGTGGTGACGGCCACGACCGTGGCGCCGGGCGAATACTGGATTTCCACCGGTCCCGACACCACCACTACGGAGTCCCCGCATTCCTGGGCAGCCGCGGCCAGGGCCGCGCCGAGCCGGCCGCTGGACCGATTGCTCAAGTAACGAACAGGGTCCAGGTATTCCCGGGTGGGACCGGAGGTGATGAGTACAGCGACCATGGAACGAAGTCGTCCGCGGAAGGATAGATTCTGCAACATAACCCGAAGCGTAGGCGAGGGAGGGGCCATTTTCCTCGCTTACGCCTGGGGTTGGCATAGGTCATTCTGCGGACCCATCTAGGGATGTTATCCCGGTTCGAGCTGCCACCTTGCAAGCCGGGCCAATCTCGCTCACGCTTACGATATGAACGAACCGAATTCGCAACCCCCTCGGGATGACGACCCGACGGGCGAGAACTTCTCCCAGCATGTGCAAGTGCCTACGATCACGGCCCGCGTCCCCCCGTCCGTCGGTACGGGAGTGGTCAGTACGGGGGCCATCGTCATGACGGGGCCCCATGCCTTTGTGCTCGACTTTCTGCAGCAGATCGGCATGCCCGCGCAGCTGGTGGGCAGGGTGGTGATGCCTCACGTGGTCCTGGCCCAGTTCATTCAGGCGCTCGAACAGAACCTGGCCATGTTCGAAAGCAAGTTTGGCATCCCCCCCCGATTGCCCAAAGGGGACCCCAAGAACCGTCCATCGGTCCAGGAGATTTACGAAAACCTCAAGATCCCCGATGAAGAGTACCCTGGCCACTTTGCCGACGGTGTCATGATTCGGCACACGCCGGCCGAGTTCTGCTTCGATTTCGTGACCCATTTTTTTCCCCATGCGGCCGTTTCTCGACGCGTCTTCATGTCGGCGCCGCACGTGCCTCCCCTGCTGGAAGCGCTGAAGGCGAATCTGCGGCAGTTGCAGGAAGGCCAGCAGCGCCAGCAGCCGCCGGAACCCGAAGCGGGCGAGGGGCTGTGAATCCCCGCGCTCGCGGATCCGGTCCACCTTGACGCCACGCCGCCCGGGCGAGTATCCGTTCGTGTCCAAGGTTCTCTTCCGACTGGGACCGTTCGCATGCTGCTGCACCGTGCTGTTCGCATCTGCCTTCTGCTGACGTCGGTTGCCGTCTGCCCGCTGCCGAATCGCGCGGACGGCCAGGGACTGATGGACTCCTTTCGGGCGGTCACGGCCGACTCGACAGCGACGAAAGCTGCTACCCCTGCGGCGAAAACCGGCAAGCCCACACCCTTGGTGGCGGACGTCGATGCCACGATCGCGCGACTGGAGGCGGAACTTGCCACGCGCGGTAGCACGGCCAGCAGCACCCAGGATGCGGCCAGCCATCGCGTTGCCGAACTGGAACACTGGCGAAGGGTCCGCCTGGAATTGAAGCAACAGGAGACACTCGCCGCAGCCAATCGGGAACTGACACAACGGTTAACCGAGGCCAAGCAGCAGCTGTCCACCTTACGGGACAAGGGACCACCGGAATCTCCACCGTACTCATTCATTGCGGTCGATGAACTGCGAGACGACCAAGCTCGCGAACGGCAACAGCTGCGTGCCTTGGAAACTCAGGTAGAACTGGCACGCGACAAGGTCGACAACGCGCGTAACCGGGTGGATAACCTGAAGCGCCGTGAGCGCCTGTTGACCGAAGCAGTACAGCGGGCACGGCCAGGCGAGCAGGTCGATCGCCGCCAAGACTTACTGCGATTGCAACGCGACGACCAACTGGCCCAGCAGCAGCTCCGCGTGGCGGAATTGGAATGGCAGCAGCAACAAGCAGCCAAAGAAATCCTGGACGCGGAACTTCTGGCAACCGGTCTGCGAATCGAGGCCTTTTCCGCGAAGGCCATCTTTGGCAAAGAACTTCTGGATGCCAAGATCCAATTCCTCGTGACACGCAGCCGTGACCTGCAACAGCAACTGTGGCGGGTACAACAGGAAATGCAAGTAACGGAGTCATCGGCGCAATCGGCGCAGGCGCCTTCCGCATCGGCCACGGCGGATGGCGAGTACCTCAAGACGCTGCAGCTTCGAGAGCGAGTGCTTCAGGCACACGAAAGGTACTTGCGAGACCAACTGGAACGGATCCGCGAACAGCAGGTGCTGTGGAATCGACGTTTTCATGTCTTCGCTCAGACTGCGTCCGCCGATGAGGCAACCGCCTGGCGACGCGACAGCCTGGCAGCACAAAAACAGCTGGACCGAGCCAAGCGGGTCCTGCCGGCACGCACCGATCTGGTCCGTGCGGAATGGAATGCACTGCTGTCAGAATCCGGAACGCCTGCGGGTCCGGCACCTTCCGCCGCCAACTACCGGAACCTGCAGGCTCGCGAACTGGAACGGTTGATTGCCATTTTCCAGGCGGATCTCACCAGCATCGAGAGCCATCGCCGCCTGCACACCAAGTTTCTGGAAGAAACCAAGAACTTCTCTGCGATCGAGACGGCCGCGGCCCTGGTGGATAACTCCTGGCGCCGCTTCACCGACCTGTGGAACTACGAACTGGTCGCGGTGGATGGCAGCCCCATCACCGTCAAGAAGGTGGTCATTGGCTTGTTGCTGATCCTGGTAGGCTATTATCTCTCTCGTGGCCTCGCCTGGTTCTTGGGCCGAACGGTCTTGCCACGCCTTGGCATCTCGGGCAATGCCGCGATGCCGCTGCAGACCATCGCTTTCTACCTTGGCTTCTTCACGTTTGCGCTATTTGCGCTGCGCGTCGTCAGCGTACCACTGACCGCGTTCACCGTGCTGGGAGGAGCACTCGCCATTGGCGTGGGCGTCGGCAGCCAGACGATCGCCAACAATTTCATCAGCGGCCTGATCCTTCTGGCCGAACGCCCCATCCGTGTGGGCGATACGGTGGAAATCGACGGCGTGTTTGGAGTCGTGCAGGAGATTGGAGCCCGAGCAACTCGGATCCGCACTTCGAAGAACCTGGATGTCTTCCTGCCGAACAGCCGATTGTTGGAGCAAAACCTGACGAATTGGACCCTTACCGATAATCGCACCCGATCGTCGCTACGCGTCGGCGTGGCCTATGGGTCGCCGACGCGGCGGGTGGCAGAACTGCTTCTGCAGGCAACTCACGATCACGCACAGATCCTCAAATCTCCCGCCCCCCAGGTTTTCTTTGCGGAGTTCGGCGACAATGCCCTGACTTTCGAAGTGCAGTATTGGACGTCGCTGGCACCTGGCATCGATCGCCAGGCCATCGAAAGTCAATTGCGATTTGTCGTCGAGCGTGCATTCCGAGAGGAACGCATCTCGATGCCCTTTCCGCAGCGAGACATTCACTGGGATGCCGATAGCGCGATCACGGTTCGCTGGGCCGAACCGATGGATGCTACGTCCGCACCGGGCCGCGGAAGGGCCGCCTAACCCGATTCACGGAGTCTCCCGATTCGTTCACGTGCTAGCGGCCCTCGAACCGCTGCCATCTCCTGCCAGGGTGGGATCCTACATGCCAACCTGCAACGTTCGAGTAACCCTTCGTACTCAGGGAGGGGGCACCTGAATTGCGGTTGCCCCGCTGGCCTCGAAACGCGCAAAATCCGCCAGCGCCGTGCGCATGAATTCCCGATCTGGAGCGTCGTGGACAATGTCCCCGCGACCGGCACCGATTCCTCCCGCAGCAAGTCGATGGTATGTTCGAGAGCAGCCACAGCAGGCGAACCAACCGGGGATCGAGCGGCGTTCTACACCTTTGGACGCCCTGCCTGGCTCACTTTGCAGGGGGCGTGACGGTCTTTGGACGTGAGGTTGTCGGCGCCCTGGTCGCCAGCCGGATTCCCATACGACTCTTTGGAAAGCTGGACCACGCGGAAAGCTGGGAAGGGCAACCGCTTCATGGAGTGGGAAAACTTCCAGCCTGGCTAAGAACTCCCGCTTTTGCGCTGCGGCTGCTGTGGCACTGCTGGAGGGAGCGCCCGCACCTCATCATCAGCACACACTGCAATTTCGGGCCCGTGGCCCATTGGGCCCGCCGCCTTTGCGGTACGCGATATGTCCTGGTGGCCCACGGCGTAGAGGTCTCCGAGACGTTGTCCCCACGCCGCCTGGCAGCCCTGAAGTCTGCCGACCGCGTGTTGGCCGTCTCGCAGTGGACCCGCGAGCGACTCGTGCGACTGGGGGTCCGGCCAGACCGCATCACCATCTTGCCCAATACGGTCGACGATCTTCGGTTCACAACGGAGGCACCCGCAACCCGAAGCGCACTTCCGTCGTTACGCAATCGGTATGGCATTCGGCCAGGTGCCAAGGTCGTGTTGACTGTGGCACGGCTATCCGCGGAAGAAGGCTACAAGGGATACGACGTGATCTTGCGTTGCCTCCCAGGGATCCGCCGCATCGTCGGCGATGTGCATTACGTCATCTGCGGCCAGGGAACGGACCTGCCGCGGTTGGAACGCCTTGTGCGTGACCTGGAGCTGGCAGACTGCGTGACCCTGGCAGGATTCGTTCCATCGGACGAATTACCCGATCACTATCGTTTGGCGGATGTCTTCGCCATGCCAAGCCTGGGTGAGGGGTTCGGAATCGTTTTCCTGGAAGCCATGGCGTGCGGCCGACCCGTTCTTGCCGGCAATCAAGACGGTTCGTGCGACGCCCTGGCGGGCGGGGAATTGGGCAGACTCGTGCCACCTCGCGATACCGAAGAGGTCACCCAAGGACTGGCCGATTTGCTGCTGCAGCGGGGCCCGACTTTTTGGTACCGTCCCGACCAGCTGCGTGCGCGCATGTTGCAGTCGTTTGGCCGGGACCAGTTTCGGCAAAGAGTCGCCGAGTTGGTATGCGAGTCTCCCGCGACTTGCCTTGGGCCCCCAACCCCTTACCGTCGGTGGCCGCGTGTGGCCTAGGCGTGTGTTCGGGTGACGCGTTTCCGAGAAGTAGCTGTTTTCATCACCTGTCACAATGCGGCATCGAGCGACCCCTTGGCCCGGGAGCTAGTTCCATGTGTGGTTTGGCCGGCATCTTGATGCCCGCGTCCCGAGCCGGTGACATCCAGCCGCGGCTCGATGCCATGCTCGACAGCATTCGACATCGCGGACCCGATGACAGCGGTTCGATCGTGCTGCCCGCGGGTGAACACGTGGTCGCACTGGGACACCGCCGACTGGCAATCTTGGATGTATCGCCTTTGGGGCGACAACCGATGGCACATGTGGCCTCAGGCTGCCAACTGGTCTTCAACGGCGAAATCTACAATTTTCAAAGGTTGCGGAAGGAACTGGAATCGGCCGGCGATCACTTTCGTGGCCGCGGCGACACCGAGGTACTTCTGGCGGGACTCGTGCGTTACGGCCGTCCATTCCTTTCTCGACTCGAGGGGATGTTTGCCTTGGCGTTTTGGGATCCGAGGGAACCTTGCCTGATCCTGGCCAGGGACCACGCGGGAATCAAACCGCTGTATCTGGCGGACCACGGTGCCGGCTGGGCCTTTGCCAGCGAATGCCGGGCCCTGGTGCGCTGCGGCCTGGTGTCCCAAGCCATTGACCGACAGGCCACTGCGGGGCTTCTTGCCTATGGTGCGGTCCCAGAACCGTTGACCATTTTCGAGGATATTCGGGCCCTTCCGCCGGCAACCAGCCTGCGCCTGGATCCGATTCCGGGTGGCGGCTGGCAGGTGGGCAACCCTGTTCGATTCTGGGACTATCCGCGAGTCCAATCCCCAGGGGCATGGCAGGACGTCATTCCCAGGATCCGCGAATGGGTGCAGGAGGCCGTTGCCGACCATCTGGTGGCGGATGTCCCCGTGGGGATCTTCCTTTCGGGCGGCGTGGATAGCGCGATTGTCGCGGCTGCCGCCGCGAGCACCGTTTCCGGAATTCGAAGTTTTACCGTGGCCTGTGAGGATCACGATGACTTCAGTGAAGGGCCAACGGCCGAGGCGACGGCGCGTGAGCTGGGGCTGCGACATACGACGATCTCCGTAGGGAACGAGCAAGCCGAATCGAGCCTGAAGCAGTGGCTGGCCAACCAGGACCAGCCTTCCGTGGATGGCCTGAACGTCTACATCATCAGCCAGGCGGTGCGCCGCTGTGACATCAAAGTGGCACTCTGTGGCCTGGGTGCCGATGAGCTGTTTGGGGGATATGCCAGTTTTCGCGATGTACCCCGCATCCACTCGCTGATGCGACGTACTGCCTGGCTGCCAACCCCGGTACGGTCCCTGGCGGCGCATTCGCTGAGCATCGGCCGGGCCGCGTCGTACCGGCAGAAGCTGGTGGACCTGGCACGCGGCTCGGGCAGCGTTCGGTCTCTCTGTCTGGGTAGACGGCGATTGATGCCCGACGTGGACCTGCAGCGACTGGGACTCGACCACCGACAGCTCGAGTTGACGCCCGACTATCTGCCGTATGCGGCGAATGCTTCGCTGGATCTCGAGGGATGCGACCTGATTCACGACGTGAGCCTGATGGAATCCCGGTTCTATCAGACCAATACGCTATTGCGCAATGCCGACATTACCTCGATGGCCCACGGCCTGGAACTGCGAGTCCCCTTCCTGGATCGCAGGCTGCTGGAGGGAGTGCAGGCGTTGCCGGGATCGATGCGGATGCCGGCTGGAGCGCGCGGTAAGCACCTGTTGCACGCCGCGTTTCCCGATTGGGTTCGTCCCGCTTTGCGCAATCAAGTCAAGCGAGGGTTTTCGCTCCCGATCCGCCGCTGGATGCTGGGGCCCCTGCGCCCTTGGTGCCAACAGCGGATTGCGCGGTCCGGAGAGATCCTCGAAACGGCGGGTGCGGAGCGGATTTGGCGGCAATTTCTGGCGGAACCCGACTCGACCGCCTGGGCTCGGGCGTTCACCCTCTGCGTCCTGGCCGACTACCTCCCTTGATGTGGGCCGTGCCCGCTAACACTGCCAGCGACCGGTCAGAAGATGCCACTGCCAAAGGACTCATCCCGAGGCTTGGCAGCCGCGGGCGCCGGAGCGGGGTCTCCCTTGTGCGATCGCGCCCGGCTGGGGTCCGTCTTGTGGGCCGAATGGGGATCATCGGCCCGTACGGCCCGCGGACGCGATGGCTGCGCGTCGATTTCGATATCCGGTGCATCGTAGTCTTCGTCATAGCGAGAGACGTAGCCAGGCAGTGCCGACCGCTGCAGCTCCTGCCGATAGACCTCCACCACTTTTCTCTGAATCAAGTCGCGACAATCGGAATTGATGGGATGCGCGATGTCCGCATACAGCTTGGACCGTGATTCGGGGTTCTTGGATTCCACGGGCGGATTCAACCCCCTGCCGCATTGATTGCAATAGGACGCGCGCAGGTGGTTCTTGAATCCGCAATGGGGGCAATGGCAGGTAATCTTGCGACTGGGCATGGCCACAAAGGGACCGTTGGCCCCTTCGATGATCTTCAGATCGCGAATCACAAAACTGTCGTCGATCGTGATGGAGCAAAATGCCTGAAGTCGGTCATCGGAGAGTTCAATCAGTTTGATGCGGACTTCGGTTATTTCCATATGGGCACTTTCTGCAGAGAGACCGGCAACTCGTTTTGCTGGACCTGGACACCCCGAACGTTTGCCACGGAATAGACCTGGGCGGAGCCTTGGCAGGCGAGCTTTCGCGCCATGATGCGGGCCTGAACCGCATTGGCAAAGACGCCAAAGCAGGCGGAACCACTGCCACTGGTCGTCGGACGGCTCCCTCCCGCGCGCGCCAGCAGTCCCCGCCAATGCGGCGTGTCGGGGTTCAGGTCATCCGCCGGCTCGGTCAGACGATTGAACAGAACGGACGTCAGTTGCCGCGGCGTCACGCTGCCATCTTGCAAGAAGGGGACGGGAACGGACCGTGGCGACTCCGGCACTCGACACCGCGCATAGACGGAGGATGTGGCATTCCCCTGGGTCGGGACCGCGACTACAAAAAAAAGCCGCGGCAGTCGCACCGCATGGCGAAAGGTGGCCCCCCGGCCGGTAAACAGCCCGGCACCTTGACCCAGAAAGAAGGGAACGTCACTGCCGAGCTGAGCGGCCAGTGGTACCAATCTCGATGCGGGCCAATTCAGGTTCCAGGCCCGATTGGCCGCCAGCAGCGTGGCGGCCGCATCGGATGACCCGCCACCCAACCCGGACCTGGCAGGAATTCGCTTGATGAGATGAATCTGGCCGCCCGCGCGGATACCGGACTCCCGCTGGAGCAGCGACGCGGCCCGCACCACGAGATTCGTCGCATCACCGGGTACGTCCGACGCGCCTCCGCGAGTCCACACCTCTTGCGAGAACTCGATCGACGAATGCTCGATCGGCAGAAAGTAGACGATGTCGTACAGACCGATAGGGGTGAGAACGGTCGTCAGCTCGTGATAACCGTCCGCCCGCCGGGATCGTAGTTCCAGAAATAGATTCAGCTTTGCAGGCGCCAAAGCCTTGTAACATGCCGATGGCGTGCCAAGCATGGTTGCCCCCGGTTCCACGATGGGAATGATTGGGCGCAGTCGCCTGCCAATTGCCTAAGAGGTCCCCCTGCGAATCGTCGGTTTCAAGTTGGCAAATCAAGAGATGTCGGCGACGATCGAACGATAGTGTGCGGTCTGACGACCGGGAACACAATAGGGGTTCACCGGGCCGCAGCCGCAGCCACCCCTATTCGGATCGCACCAGCTCGTGAAAGCGCTTGGCCAGATCGCGAGTCACAGCTCCAGGTCGCCCATCCCCGATGACGCGGTTGTCGACCTTCACCACCGGCACGACTTCCGCCGCCGTGCCTGTCATGAAGCACTCGTCGGCGATATACACGTCATGCCGAGTCAGCGCAGTTTCCGCCACGGCGATTCCAGACGACTGCGCGAGTTCGATGATCGCTTGACGCGTCACGCCTTCCAGAATCCCCGCCTCGCGAGGGGGCGTCCTCACCACACCCCCCTTCACCACAAAGATATTGTCGGCCGTGCACTCCGCCACTTCACCTTTCTGATTGAGCATCATGGCCTCGACACACCCCGCCTGGAGCCCCTCCAGCTTGGCAAGAATATTGTTGAGATAATTCAGCGATTTTATCCGGGGGCTGAGCGCGGCCGGATGGTTACGGATCGTGCTGGCGGTCACGATTTCCAGCCCGTCCTGGTAGTATTTTTCCGGATAGAGCGAGATCAAGTCGGTGATGATGACGACCTGTGGCTGGGAAGTCCGGTTGGGATCAAGCCCCAGCGTGCCAGCGCCGCGCGTCACCAGTAGGCGGATATACCCATCGGCGAGATTATTGGCGCGGAGGGTTTCGTAGACGGCCGCGGCGAGATCGGATCGCGGGATGGGGATCTCCAGCCAAATCGCGCGGGCAGACTCCCATAGTCGCTGCAGGTGCGCTTCCAGTCGAAAGACCTTGCCGCCGTAGCTCCGCAGCCCCTCAAATACGCCGTCACCATAAAGGAGGCCATGGTCATAGACACTGACCTTGGCATCCTCTTTGGCGTACAGCGTGCCATTGATCCAGACTTTCAGTGACATGGTTCAGGTCTCGTCCACGCGCCCTTCGGTCAGTCGCACGGTTCGGTGGGCCCGCTCGGCGACCGCCAAATCATGCGTAACCAGGACTATAGTGAGCCCCGAATCCTTATTCAAGTCGCAGAGCAGCTGCAGGATATCCGAGCCGGTTTTTCGGTCCAAGTTCCCGGTCGGCTCATCCGCCAAGAGGACCTTCGGAAGGACCATCAAGGCGCGTGCAATCGCGACCCGTTGCATTTCTCCGCCCGACAGTTCGCGAGGTCGATGTCGAGCTCGCTTCGCAACCCCCACCCACTCCAGAAGCGCCAAGGCGCGTTCCCGAGACTCGCGCGGCGCACGAAAGCAGCTCTTCCATCCAAGTCCGATCCACTCGGGCAAGAGGATATTCTCCAAGGCCGTGAGCTCGGGAAGTAAATGATAAAACTGAAAAACCATGCCAAATTCTCGATTGCGGAGCCTTTCCCGCACGCGAGTCCTCAGCTGCTGAAGATCACGTCCTTGGTAGCGAACCTCGCCGCGATCTGCCTTGTCGAGACCGGCCATCAAGTGCAGAAGCGTGCTCTTGCCGGAGCCACTTTGCCCCACGATCGAGACCAGTTCCCCCTCGTGGATCGACAGGTCCACACCGCGGAGGACGGGCACCGCCACGCTGCCCCGGTGGTACGTCTTGTGCAGGTCGCTCACCTGCAACTGCGGCGTGGCAGCGGGCGTGCGCGCCGTGGCGTTCGAGACGTCGGCCAGCCGGACGCTGGCCGTCAGGGGAGTTCGATGCGGATGGCTAACTGTGATCACCGAAACGCCTTCCATTACTCATAGCGCAGGGCTTGGACAGGATGCAGTCGCGCGGCGCGAATGGCTGGCAGAATACTGGCCAGTACGGCGATGGCCACGGCACCCGATACGACCAGAATCACCATGGAGGGCTGGACAATGGTCGGTATTTGCTGGAAGTAGTAGATCGTCGGATCGAAGACTTCGCGGCCGGTCAGCCAGTGGATCAGGTCGGCGATATCGTTGATTTTCCAGACGAAGGCCAGTCCCAGGCCCATTCCCACCACGGCCCCGACGACACCCAGCGAGACACCATAGCCCAGGAAGATCGACAGGATCCCGGCCGACGAGGCGCCGAGCGACTTGAGGATACCGATATCCTTGGTTTTTTCGACCACGATCATGAAGAACGTGGCCAGGATCCCGAATCCGGCAACGGCAATAATCAGGAACAGCAGTAGGTTGAGCACCGTGGTTTCCATTTGCACGGCGGCCAACAGGGGCCCCTGCATATCCATCCAGGTTTGGACGTGGTAGGGAAACACATAGGGTGGGAACTTGGCCTGTAGGCGATCTCGGGCCTCATTGAGATTCGCGCCGGGAGCCAGCTTCAGTTGCAGCGCGGTGACCGCACCGACCCCTGTGGATGGGTCGAACATTCCCCGCAGCCGCTGAAGTTCCTCGAGCGGAACAAAGGCAAAGCCCGCGTCATACTCGCTCATTTTGCTTTCATAAAAATCGACGACAGTAAACGTGCTGCTGACGGCCTTGGGAGGCACGCCCGACGAGGGAAACGTCACTTTGACATCGTCCCCCGGACGACACAGGAAGAAGTCCTGGATGGCACCCTGGGCATCCCGTTGCCGCTGCTGCGACAGGGCAATTCCCAGGACGATGCCGCAGAACTGCTCCTGGGCCACATCCAATCCTTTCGTTTCGGGGGTTTCGGCATAGTGCGAAAAGGGGTCGACCGCGGTCGGTCCAGAGGTCTCTGGACTTGCTTCTTCCTGGGCAATGGGTGCCGGGCTGGCCCCGGCACGGCGAAACGACTCGAGGGCCTTCGTGCGCGCTGCCGCTTCACGACGATAGGGCCAGCCGCAACTACCCAGTTTCGGATCATAGCCTTGTTCCCGCAGCTGAAAGCTCAGACGCTCGCGATTGGCTGGGTGCAACAGAAAGTTGCCGAAATCGCTGACCGAGGCGTAGGTCTCCCGATCGACACCAATCAGATTGACCGGCTTGGTAATCAGCTGGCCGCGAAAGGGGAAACTCAGCACGGCCGGGATGTGCACGTTGGCCGTCATGGCCACCAGCTCTGGACCAAGCGTTTCCCGGATCGTGGCCATCACTTCCGCGGGGTGCTCGATCCCCTCCATGCCGGATGCCTCGACCACCACATCCGAGAGGATCCCATGCAGTCGTTGGTACATCTCGGATTGAAATCCCGACATGACACTGTTCACGACGATCATGGTTGCGACACCCAGCGTGACGCTGACGATCGAGGCCAGCGCGATGTAGCGGGTCCGCAGGTATCGGAGGCACAAAAACAACTTGTACATGCGGCGTGACCTTCCATCGGTGCGGCTGCCGGGACTCGCTAGCGTCGCGGGACCCGCAGGCATGGAATCCTGGATCGGCGTGGAAATGTCAAGAGCAGCTTGGCCCGAGACCTCCGAATGGCCCGCCGGGTCCTTGATTCCTCGGAGGGAAGCGTTACGATCACGCCCAGATGCCGTCTCCCCGTGATTGCTGCCAGGAGAGCTCACCATGGTACCTTGCCACACTCGTTTCGCGTTCGCCATGTTGCTGTGTCCGTGGCATCTTGGTCTGGCCGAGGATTTGGACCTGTTCCAGGGCAACGATCTTACCGGATGGCGCGTGGTGTCGGCCGAACCCGAGTCGCCCCAGCAAAAGACCTGGACGGCGAAAGACGGTGTCCTTGTTTGCCGCGGGACGCCTGCCGGATATCTGGTGACTCAGCGGGACGATTTTCGAGACTTCACGCTTTCCCTGGAGTGGCGCTGGCCTGCCGGTGGTGGGAACAGCGGAGTCCTTTTGTTCGCCTCCACACCCAAGACGCTGGGTATCTGGCCCAAGTCGTTGGAAGTGCAGCTGGGCAACGGCGACGCCGGCGATTTCTGGGTCATTGGCTCCACGATCGATATCCCCCATGCGGCAACGCGGCGACAAGATCGCCGTCATCTCAACCTGACGGACGACAGCGAAAAGCCCCTGGGGGAATGGAATACGATGGAAATCACATCGCGCTCCGGGGAGGTTCGCGTCCAGGTCAATGGTCAGCTCGTCAACGAAGCCAGCGCATGCAGCGAGCGGCAGGGTGCCATTGGATTGCAATCGGAAGGTACAGAGATCCACTTCCGGAACATCCGGTTGACAACCCTCGACGAATCGTAGCCGTTCACGAAGGTAGCCATCTCGCGAGATGAGCAACTGGGTGCGCCGACCCGATCCTTTGGCATTCCGGTGGGGCTTCGTCTCGCGGAGCTTCGTCTCGCGGAGCGAGACCGCTACATGGGTTACCGGGACGGAGACGCCGGGCGAATTCCAAACGTTCAGGGCGTGCGATCCGAGACCGGCCGCAAGAGCGGAAACAGAATCACGTCCCGGATGGAAGGCGCATTGGTGAGCAGCATCACCAGCCGGTCGATGCCAATACCAAGTCCTCCGGCGGGTGGCATCCCGTGCCGAAGGGCCACGATAAAATCGTGGTCCATCCGCGCCATGGACTCGTCCGCTGGAAGGCCTGCCAGCTGAGTCCGGAATAGCCGTTCTTGCAGGTCCGGGTCGTTCAGCTCGGTGTAGGCGTTCGCCAGTTCCATCCCGTCAATAAAGAGCTCAAACCGCTCGGCAAGTTCCGGACAGTCCTTCTTCCGTTTCGTCAGTGGGCAGATGCTCGCCGGATAATCCAGGACAAAGATGGGTCCGTGCAAGCGTCCTTCGACCTGCTCCTCAAAAACTTCGCTCTTGATGACGTCCGGGTGCTTGCCAGCCGTTTCCAGGCCCAGGGACTGTGCCAGTCGGCTGATGGCGACGATGTCGGCGGAGTCGACACCGGTGTGCTCGCGCAGGAGCTCGTCATACGTGGCACGCTGAAAGGGTGGGTTGAACTGGATGGTGTGATTTCCCCAGGGGAGCTGTCTCCCCATCTGCAAGGCATCCACGGCGCTGACGATCAACGTTTCCGTGAGTTCCATCATGGTTTCGTAATCGCCATACGCCTGATAGACCTCCAGCATCGTGAATTCGGGATTATGTCGCGTGTCAATGCCCTCGTTGCGAAAGACGCGCCCCAGTTCGAAGACGCGTTCCATCCCCCCCACCAAGAGCCGCTTCAGATGGAGCTCCAGCGAGATCCGCAGAAACAGCTCCAGATCGAGTGCATTGTGGTGGGTGACAAATGGCCGCGCGGCAGCCCCGCCCGCGATGGCCTGCAAGGCGGGACCTTCCACTTCACAGAATCCCAGCTCGCTCAGGGTACGGCGAATCGAATCGACAATCTTCGATCGCTGAAAAAACCGATCGCGCACTCCCGGATTGTAAAGAAGGTCTACATACCGCATCCGCTGTTTCAATTCCGCATCGGCCAGGCCATGGTGTTTGGAAGGGGGTGGGAGCAGGGACTTGGTCAGAAACACCAGGCGCTCGGCAAAGATCGTCAGCTCCCCGGATTTGGTGAATTTCAGTTCGCCTTCCACGCCAATCAGGTCACCCAGGTCGCAGCAATGGGCGAGTTCCCAGCCGTCGGCGCCGACTTGCTTCTGGCCGATGAACAGTTGAACGCGGCCCGTCTGATCCTGGAGGTCCAGGAATTTCAGTTTGCCCGCGTCGCGGAGCAACATGATCCGACCGGCCGCTCGGACACGGGGCCCCCGCAATTCCCCTGGACCTTGCGCCGCCAGCCAATCGCCAAATCCCTGGTGCGTGGCGTTCCAGTCCGCTGGCACCGCGATTCCCGGCGCACCTGGAGCGTGGAATTGCACCTCCTTGGCAAGCCCACGGATTTGCGCGATGGGGATCTGGCCGTCAAACCGCTGACCGAAGGGGTCCAGGCCCAGTTGTACCAGGCGGGCCAGTTTATGGCGTCTGGCGGACTCGAGCGCCCCGAGGTCTTCACTGGATGGGGACGGAGCTGGTGGTTCCGGCGAGTTAGGGCTCATCGGTCGATTGCCGCGCCGCTTTCGAGGTCGCAGTCTCCAAGATATCGGCATACTTTTGCCAGCGTGATTCCACACCGGGGATCAATCGCGTGGCATTGGCATAATACACTTTCTTCAAGACGTCATCTGGCAGCCCCAGGCCATAGATTCGCCAGAATCCCTGTGGCGGAAACGGCTTTTCCGAGTAGGGAAAGTACTCATCCCGAGTCTCCAGGAAGCGCCAGTAGTAATGCAGCCTCTGTTCCGGCCAAGGGCCATCGGTGCCGAACAGGATGCGATCGGAATACTTAATGAAAAACGCGCGCGCCGTGAAGGGCTGCCGCCCCAGTTCCGCGATCCGCGACGCCGTTTCCACGTAGAGATTCGAATGGGCATCGAGCCATTTACCGAGAGTCGCCAGGTCCTCGGGGAGATTCGCCATATGTCCCGCAATGAAGTTGGTTCGAGGATGCCTGCCCACGACGTTCAGGAATTGCCCCAGCAATTCGGCATGGCGGGGAAAACGGGAATCGTGAAAGCTCCAGTCGGGGTGGCGGCGAAGTTCTTCCCACCGCTCGTTGTGCGCGTCGACCGGCTGCCAAAAGGCCAGGGGATCGGCAGCATGGATCAAGATGGGCATGTTCAAGTCACCGCAGGCCCGCCAGATGGGGTCCCAGCGAGGATCGTCGATCCGGGCCAGGGTTCCGTCGGGATTGGGGACCTCCAATCCCAAGGCCTTGAACACCTTGAGTCCGCTGGCACCGCGGGCTTGTGCCTGATGCAGGTCTTCCACCATGCGATGCGCGAAATCGGGGCGATTGCAGTCCCAACTGGCCGGATCGTCGCGAGTGCCCGAGCCCAACCAGTCGACACTGACGAAAATCACGAAGCGATCGCGGTATTGTCGCCACAGGAGCGATTCATGGTCCTGCCAGGCGTCGCCCAGTCCTCCGTCGAGGCTGATGGATACGGCAATCTGACTTCGGTCCATCTGCCGCACATAATCTGCCACGCCTTGGGCGCCTCCCTGCAGCTTATGCCGAAAGTGGGTGTGCACGTCGACCACGGGAAACTTGGCCCGCGTCCGCCTCGTGCGAGGGACTTGCAGCATCGAGCGGGGCCGAAATTGTTCCAGAGGCAACACTTCCGCGTCGTGGCCACCTCCCCGCGCCGGCTCATCGGCGGCAATTCCCTGGCCACTTCCTAACCAGACGATCAGGATCAGCCAGGTTGCCCAACAAAGTTGCCATTCCATCTGGCTTCCACACTCCTACAATGAGACGAAGCGGCCCACAACGAATTCCACAGCCATGGTGCCATGACGGATCGCCATTCTAACCATGAAACGTGGCGGGCTTCGAGCGACGAGGCACCCCGGCCGCGCGAGGTGGCGCATTCCGGCCTTCAGCCGCCAGGGCGCGTCGCCGGCTACGAACCCCTTCGTCGACTGGGAGTGGGCGCCTATGGTGAAGTCTGGGTGGCCCAGGACCAGAATACCGGCCGCCGCGTCGCCATCAAGTACTTAACCCATCGATCCCGCTCTGATCCGACTCTATTGCCGCGCGAAATTGAAAAGCTGGTAGCCCTTTCCGCGGATCGTTACGTCGTCCAGCTGCTGGGGGTGGGCTGGAATGCGAACCCTCCCCATTTCGTGATGGAGTACATCGAGGGGGGTTCCCTGGAAGACCGCTTGCGGCGCGAGGGGCCCTTTTCCGTGGCTGAAGCGGTGGACCTCTTCCGCGAAATCGCCACCGGCCTGTCCCATGCGCACGGCAAGGGAATCCTTCACTGCGACCTGAAGCCCGCCAACATCCTATTGGACCAGGACCTGCGTCCGCGATTGGCCGACTTTGGACAGGCGCGTCTGACGTCCGAGCAGCAGCCGGCGCTCGGCACATTGTTCTACATGGCGCCGGAACAGGCCGATCTGCAAGCGCTGCCCGACGCACGCTGGGATGTCTATGCCCTGGGTGCCATTTTCTATTGCATGGTAACGGGCGGGCCACCCCATCGCGACGACTCGGCCGTGAGCGAGATCGATCGCGCGCCCAATCTGGAAGAGCGTCTGCGACGGTACCGCCTGCATCTGCAGAACGCGCCGCCTCCGGCGGACCATCGCCGCGTACCGGGCGTCGACCGCAGCCTGGCAGAAATCGTGGACCGCTGTCTCGACACAGTGCCCGAAGATCGGTATCCCCATGTCGTCAGTCTACTTCAAGACTTGGAGAGTCGAGACCGAAACCGGAGTCGCCGCCCCCTGATCTTGCTGGGGCTGTTGGGGCCGCTGGCCTTGCTCCTCACCATGGCCATCTTCGCCGCGCATGCCTACCAAGGGGCGCTCACCGAGTCTCGCGAACTGGCTCGTCGCGGCGCGATGGAGAGCAATCGATTCGCGGCCTATGGCGAGGCCAAGAATGTGGCAAACGAACTCCAAACGCGGTTCCGGGCCCTGGCCAATGTCGCCGAACGCGATAGCCTGCTAACGGCCATGGCCCCGCTTCTGGCGGATGCTCGGTACCAGGAATCCCTTCGAGTCCTCGGCGACCCCAAGACCGACTCAACCGTGCTGGCAAGGACTCGAAGCGACTTCGTGACTCGGCCCGATCGAGCGCGGCTGGATCAGTACCTGTCCGCGCTCCTGACGGACATTCGCCAACCCGAAGTCGCCAGCTGGCTGCTCTTCAATCCCCAAGGGACGATGATCGCTGCCGCGTTCGCCGAGCCTCCCCCCTACTCACCCATCGGTGATAATTTCGCCTATCGCACCTATTTTCACGGTGGCCCACGGGACCTGGCGCCCGGCGACCCTGCGGCAGGCCCGCTCCACGATACCTCGCTTTCCTCGCTGTTCCGAAGCACGGCGACAGGGACCTGGAAGGTGGCGATCGCCACGCCCGTCAGCCAAGATGGCGACACCATGGGTGTCCTGGCAGTGACCGTCGAGCTGGGAAACTTTATGAAGTTCCCCGCCTCCGAGGATCAATGCGCGCTGCTCGTCGACGGCCGAGAGGGAGACTACCGCGGCGTGGTCTTGCAGCATCCCCTGTTCGACCAGCTCCTGGCCCAGGGCGCGATGATTCCCGTCGAATTCGGCGGCAGCCGCTATCGGGTCGACCTCGACGCCCTGGTTCGCCGTCCCACGACCGCGATCGGCGATCCCTTCGCCGAGCATGCACGGGGGCATGACTATTCCGGACCTTGGATCGCCAGCACCAACAACATTGTATTTGACTACGTGACGCGCGACCGAAAACGCCGTTCGCTGGATACCGGGCTGGTACTGATTATTCAATCCCGCGCAACGGCGGCGAATCAGGCCGTGGAGAACATGGCCCGCTGGTTATTTCGCCAAGGGGTGGGCGCCCTGATCGGTTTTCTGGCCGTCACCCTGGGAATGTGGCTGCTCGTCGTACAAATCTCGCGAAGCCCCGGTTCCCGGGCAGCGCGCGGCCATCGCGTCGGTTCATGGATCAGCGAATCGGTCCACAGCCGCGAGACCATGGATCCACCCCAAGCAGCGTTGTAAGGCCTGGCAAACCGGCCGTCATCGATCCCATGATCCGGCGACGATGCAATACCCGTCGGGATCGTGAATGCGGACTTCGCCTGGGGGTCACCGGGCCCCACCGCCGCGGGGCCGGCCGCCCCAGGGGCCACCCATCTCCTCGAGCCCCAGCTGTTTGCGTCGATCACTGACCGCCTTAAAATACTGCTGGAATTTGGCACGCTGTTCGGGGGTGGTGGCATCCAGCATCCGGCGCCGGCCCGACATGCCGTTCTCATCGCGACCACCCGGGCCGCCGCGACCGAATCCCGGACCACCGCCACCGGAACCGCCCCGTGGAGGCCCGCCCGTTCCACCCCCACCTGGCCGATCCTGCCGGTTACGGGCCCAGTTCTTCCGCATCTCCTCCATCTGCCGGATCTGCTCATCCAAATACGCCACTCGCTTCTCCGGTGGCAACTCAAAATACGCGTCGATCGTCTCCGTGAACCTGCGACGCATCGATCGTCCCATTTCTTCAAAAGCCTGACGCCTCTGGCTCTCGCTCAGATTCTCCTGGGCCTCACGCCACTCGGTCCGCAATCGTTCCCGATCAGCGTCGCTCTGCGTTGCGTTCGCTTGAAAGACCTGCTGGGACAGTTCCTGAAATCGCGCGATCTCGGGGTCCGTACGGTTGGCCCATACATAGAAGCCCAGGCCTCCCAGCAAGAGCACGGCCAGCACCGAACCGATGATCATCCCGATACGTTTCTTTTGCTCGCGCGTCATGCCCGATTTCGCGGGCGATTGCCGTGCCGATTTGACCGTCATGTCTTGCCCCTTGCTTAATAGTACGAATCCGCGTGCGCATCCGCGTAAACCGCATTGACCGATTCTAGATTGCCTTCCGGACCGTGAAAGCTCTCGTAGTCGTAAAAAATGGCGAACTCCGACAGCTTTCGCTCCCGTCTCGTCAACTCGCGGATCAACTGCTGCCGCTTCGTCCCCGCCAAGGGCACCATTTCAACATCGAAGGGATCCGTGGCGTCCTTCTTCAACTTTCGCCACATCGACCGGTACTCGTAACTCTGCCCCTCGGTCTGAAAATACGGATCTCGATAGACGTATTGTTGATTGGTGTCGTCCCAACGGTTGCGCCCCCGGTCACTGGGACAGGCCAGACTCGCCTGGTTCTTTTCCATATACGGTCCCAGTACTTGGAGTGCGGTCGGTTCATTCAGCGTATTGACGCTGGGGAAACTTGCAATGGCGGGGAATACCTCCCGATGCGAATCCAGGTACATCTCCATGGCCAAGCCAACTTGATGCAAATTGTTCAAGCACTGGGTCCGCCGCGCGGACTCACGCGCCATGTTCACCGCCGGCAAGAGCATGGCGATCAAGACACCTATGATCGCAATTACCACCAGGAGTTCCACCAGGGTAAAGGCCGACGAACGCATCCCAGCGGAATGAACGGATTTTCGGTGCATCGTTTCCCTCGCGAATCGGGCCGCGCCACTCTCGGCGAACCTCGTCCTCCCGTGAGCAAAAGCCGAGGCCGCACTGTCTGTCGTTCTAGAGACTATCCCTCAAGTGATAAACCCCGGAAACAGTAAGGTCTCTCCCGCCAAACTCTTGGACTATTGCCGAGTCTGGTCAGACGTAGTAGGAGTTGCCGCTGCCGGTTCCATCATGTATTCCGCAGCGGAGTGAATTCCCAACTGGCGCATTTTGCGGTAGAGGTTCGTCCTGTGGAGCCCCAGTCGGGCGGCCGCTTCGGTCATATTCCCTTTGCAGGCTTGAATTTGCTTCTCGATCAGGGTCGCCTGAAATCGACGGGTAGCCTCAGCCAACTCAGCCCCTGCGTCAATACTAAATGTTTCGGAACCTTGGATTTCTTGTAGTTGGAGCATGGGTTGCGTCACTTCGGTCCCGGCATGCAGGACCACGATCCGTTCGACGAGGTTCCGCAATTCCCGCACATTGCCGGGCCAGGGGTAATTCTGGAGCGCCCGGATGGCCTCTGGTGTCAACCGGGGTGGAATGGCGTTCGCACGGTCGGCCGCGACGTGCAGGAAGTGATCGATCAGTGCCAGCACATCGTCCCCGCGGTCGCGCAGGGGTGGCAAGTCGATGGCAACGACGTGGAGCCGAAAGAACAAGTCCTCGCGGAAGGCCTTATCGCGCACGAGCTGGGCCAGGTCTCGATGGGTGGCGGCGATGAGTCGCGTATTGACCGGCGTGGCCGATTCGGCGCCAACGCGTGTGACGCAACGTTCCTCGAGAACGCGCAATAATTTGGCCTGCGCTCGAAGACTCAATTCACCGACTTCATCCAGGAACAGGGTCCCGTTGCGGGCCAGCTCAAACTTGCCGGGCCTGGCCTGGTGGGCATCGGTATACGCCCCTTTTTCATGGCCGAACAGTTCACTTTCAAGCAGTGATTCGGTGATCGCCGCGCAGTTGATCGCGAGAAACGGGCCTTCACGCCGTGGGCTGAGATCATGAATCCATCGACTCATGATCTCCTTGCCGGTACCGTTCTCCCCTGTCACGAGCACCGACAGGTCCGTGGCGGCGATCCGCCGAGCGCGGTCCCGAACGGCCTTGATCCTGGGGTGGTCGCCTAACAATGCGGGCTGCGCGGCCATCCCCGTCGGCAGATGGCGAGTTTCGGTTGCCGGCACGAATGACTGAGAAACCCGTCGCAGGTAATTCGTGAGGTTGGCCACAAGGTGCAGGCCCTCGCTTGCTTCCGAATCGCGAAAGGGGTTTGCGGATTCGCGCTCGACGAGCAGGAACCCCACGAGCATCCCGCGTTCGGATGCCACGGGAACTGCCATGAAGGCCGTCGCAGGTCCCGCCTTGCGAACGACGGGTAACGGGCATCCAGTTGTTGCGCGAGTCGCGTGGTGTTGCTTGGACGTCGCCTCAGCGACCACCTGGGCCAGGACCTCCCCTTGCCATGCGGCGTGCTTACCGCCGGAGGCAGGCTGGGCGTGAGTCCTGTCGGATGTCACAAAATACTCGACACGTTCGGCCTGCCAATACTCGCGAGCCAGGTCCAAGATCCGATGGAGACGCATCGAGGAGGCAGGCGGTGCTTCGGGGTCTTGGGTCGATGGTTCCCCATCCAAGACGTTGTGGAAGCGTCGCCAGAACTCCGATTGCCGCCGCGCGCGCACAAGACTCCGAGCGGACTGCAGGAACCGGGTCAGCTGCGTCACAAGCGCGGGAGACCAGGTGCCATTCCCCTGGAACGCCAGGATTTCAGTCGATTCGCGAGGTGCCAGCGGCAGCGCCAACCAGCCTCCGGATTGGACCAGGGCCTCTTGATCGGCCACGGTCGTCAGGAGCTCTGGTGGCGGCGGTTCGGCCGGCTTCCGCGGGGCACCTTGCGCCAGGGTGCGCCAGGTCCCCTGTTCGTTTTCCAGGATCACGCAGTGCAGGCCACCGCACATCTGCTGGCAGCGCCGCAGGGCCTCGGAAAGATACTTCCTCTCCTGATCGGCATGCTGTAGTAGCTCGACCAGGTCCAGCAGGACTTCGACGAACTGGTCCGGGGTCGGGTTCAGAATTGAGATCCCTGAATCGGTCCCTGCATCGTGCGCGTGAGTATTTCGGGTCCATCCTCGGCCATCAGGATCGTGTGTTCGAACTGGGCGCTGGGTCGGGCGTCCCGGGTTCGCACGGTCCAACCATCCGATTTATCGAGGAACGTGTCTTTGGTTCCCGCATTGATCATCGGTTCGATGGTGAAGCAGATCCCTGGAGGTAGTCGATCAATATGCGACTGGCGGGTCGGATAATGGGGAATGGAGGGCTCCTGGTGAAAGCGGCGCCCGATGCCATGTCCAACATAGTCGCGGACGACACCAAACTTTCGCTTGTGGGCTTCATTGGTAATCGCGCGGCCAATTTCTGCGACGCGGCATCCAGGGCGCAGGGCATCGATCGCCAGATAGAGGCAATCGAGCGCGCATTGCGTCACTGCGCGGCCTTCGTCGCTGACCGAGCCAATCAGGAAGGTCTCGGATTGGTCCCCCAGCCAGCCGTCGACAATCGTCGTGATGTCCACGTTGACGATGTCGCCCTCCTGGAGGCGGTATTCACCCGGGATTCCGTGGCAGACCACGTCATTGACACTGATGCAGGTACTCTTGGGAAATCCGTGGTAACCCAGGCAGGCCGGTTTGTGTCCATGATCGAGGGTGAATTCATGAACGAGCCGGTCGAGTTCACCGGTGGCCACGCCTGATACCACGTGGGTACGGATAAAATCCATGACTTCGGCGTTAAATTGGCCGGCGAATCGCATCGCGTCACGCTCAAAGCCAACAAGTAGCAATTCCGGTTTGGCTCTCAGCATGTCTGACAGAATTCGGCCTGCGCCGACGCAAAAGTGGGGGGGTCAAGTCGGGAGGACGGCCGATTGGTTCACGGGAAGGCGTGGGTTGAGATTCCGGCGGTCTATTGTACCCGGCAGGTGCCGCTCTGCCATATCGCACCTCAATACGACTGCCGGTTTTTTCAACTTCCCGCTAAAATCCGCGGACACACATCCCCCTCGGGCGGCGGCCACTGGCCAAGATCGGGTGAGCGGCAAGGCCCCACCCAGCGATCCCACTGCCCCTGCTCGACTTTGGACGCCATCCATGCCGAAATATCATCCCCGCCCGATCGAAGCGAAGTGGCAACAGTATTGGGAGGACCATCAGGTCTTTGTTTCGCCACGGCTTCCCGGCGGTCCCAAACGTTATGTCCTCGACATGTTTCCGTATCCCAGCGGGGACGGCCTGCACGTAGGGCACCCCGAAGGCTATACGGCCACCGACATCGTCTGCCGCTTCGCCCGCATGCGAGGCCAGTCGGTGATGCACCCCATGGGATTCGACTCTTTTGGTTTGCCCGCCGAGGAACATGCCATCAAGACCAATACCCATCCGCGCATCCAGACCGAGGCCAACATCGCCACATTCCGGCGACAGCTGAAGATGCTGGGCTTCAGCTACGACTGGAGCCGCGAGTTGGCAACAACCGACCGGGATTACGTCCGCTGGACGCAATGGATCTTTCTGCAGTTGTATGACACCTGGTTTGACGCCTCCGCACAGCGGGGTCGTCCCATCGCGGAGCTTCCGATTCCCGACGCGATCCGGCAACAGGGGGAAGAAGCCATCCGCCGATATCAAGATGAACATCGATTGGCGTACCAGGCCGAAGCGCGAGTGAATTGGTGTCCCGCCCTCGGGACCGTCCTGGCCAATGAGGAAGTCACGGACGGAAAAAGTGAACGGGGCGGCCACGCGGTCGAGCGGTTGCCGCTGCGTCAGTGGATGCTGAGGATTACGGCCTACGCCGACCGGCTGGAACGCGACCTCGAACCGCTGGACTGGCCGGAGAGCATCAAGATCCTGCAGCGCAACTGGATCGGCCGCAGCGTGGGCGCGGAAGTTGATTTCTTCCTGGGAACGGAACGCGAATGCGACCTCTGGAAGTCGCAGCGGAACGCCGAGGGATTTCCCAGCCGCCACGATCCCCATGCCATCCGTATCTTCACCACGCGACCCGACACGCTGTTCGGCGCCACGTACATGGTCCTGGCACCCGAACATCCCTTGGTACCGTCCCTTTGCACGAGCGACCAGCGCCCCTTCGTGGAAGCCTATCAGGGCGAGGCGGCCGGCAAGAGCGACCTGGAGCGAACGGAACTTTCCAAGAAAAAGACAGGGGTCTTCACGGGCGGATTTGCCCGCAACCCCGTCAATGGTCAGCCGATTCCTATTTGGATCGCGGACTATGTCCTGGCCAGCTACGGTACGGGGGCCATTATGGCGGTTCCCGCGCACGATGAGCGGGATTTCGAATTCGCCCAGGCCTTCGGCCTTCCCGTAATCCCCGTGATTGACCCCGGAGCGCAGGCCGGCGACGTTCGAACCCAGGTCCTGGCGGGAACGCGATGCGCGGTAACGGAAGGAACGCTGATCAACTCAGGCGCCTACAACGGCATCGCCAGTGAAAGGGTGAAGACGCAGATCACTTCGGACCTGGCCCGCCAAGGGCTTGGCAAGGAGGCCGTGAACTACAAACTGCGGGATTGGCTCTTCAGTCGCCAGCGGTTCTGGGGAGAGCCCTTTCCCATCCTTCATGAACTCGACGAACAGGGACGCGTCTCGGGACTGCATCGCGCCGTGGCACTGCATGAACTTCCGGTCGAATTGCCGGAACTCGACGATTTCAGACCCCATGGCCGACCGGAGCCGCTGCTCGATAAGGCGCCCCCGTCATGGCTGTACCCCGTCATCGACGGCCGTCGCTACAAGCGCGAAACAAATACCATGCCGCAGTGGGCCGGTTCCTGCTGGTACTATCTCCGGTTCCTGGATCCCCACAACGCCAACGAACTGGTGGCACCGGACGTCGAACGCGCCTGGATGCCAGTCGACCTCTACGTGGGGGGTGCAGAACATGCCGTCCTGCACCTCTTGTACGCTCGATTCTGGCACAAAGTCCTCTTCGACCGTGGCATGGTAAGCAGCCCGGAACCGTTTCAAAAGCTTGTCAATCAGGGCATGATCCTGGGGGAAATCGAGATTACGGGGTACACGACGAGCGACGGGGCCTGGGTCTCCAGTGAACTCGTGACGACGAACGCGGAATCCCCCTTGTGCGACGTTCGCACGGGCCAGGCGGTCCTGCCCCATTCCGTGTCCCCCGACGCCACGGAGAAAATCGGAGACCAACTGGTCTTGAAAGAGGACCATTCCATCCGGTTGGACTCGCGCGCTTACAAAATGTCCAAGAGCCGCGGAAACGTCGTAAACCCGGACCAAATCGTACGAGAATACGGCGCCGATGCATTGCGACTTTACGAGATGTTCATGGGTCCGCTCGAGGCTACCAAACCATGGAGCACTCGAGGTGTCAGCGGCGTCAGCAATTTTCTGGGACGCGCCTGGCGAATGATCGTGGACGAGCACGCTGAGACCGGTCTGCTTCACGAAGCCGTGCAGCCCATCGAACTGACGGCGGACCAGAGTCGCATGCTCCATCGTACGATCGCCGCCGTGACGAAGGACACGGAGCAAATGGCCTTCAACACGGCCATCGCGCGCCTGATGGAGTTTGTGAACTACTTCACCAAAGAGTCGACAAGGCCCCAGGTCGCCATGGAATCGTTCGCCTTGCTCGTATCCCCCTATGCACCCCATCTGGGTGAGGAATTGTGGCAGATCCTGGGGCACCGCGAGTCGCTCGCCTATGAAACTTGGCCGACGTATGATCCGGCCTGGCTGCGGGACGCGGAGCTGGAGGTTCCGGTCCAAATACGAGGAAAGGTTCGGGCCCGCGTGCGAGTTCCCGCCGATGCCGATGCCGCGGCTACCGAACAGGCGGCCCGAGCGGAACCTCGTATCGTGGAACTGTTGCAAGGTCAGACCCTCGTCAAAACCATCGTGATTCCGGGCAAACTGGTCAACTTCGTCACGAAATAGACCGAGCACGTCTCGCATAACCGTCGCGGTTTTTTCGACGTTTGCGCCTCGGAAACACCGCAAGTCCCACGCGACCGGTGCGTGCGACTCGCACGAGAACCGGATCGTCCGTCGAGTCCCGGTACTAAACGGCCCAATTCCACGCGCGCCATGCCGTCACCAGGCGCGCATCCGTTGAAAGCCTTGCAATGGGAATCGGGGGCGAATGCTTGGGGCCGCGACGTGGGCCAATTTCCTTGCCCCGGGGCCGGGATGTGGTACGGTTCCAGCGCCCCACCTTGCGTGGTCCGTCGCGAACCGCGGCACCTGACCACGTACCCTCCCCCTGCGTCCCCACCCGAGCAACGCATCATGAATCCCTGCCCGCAATCTGCTTCGATCCGGCGATCCGGCGTACCCCCCGAGCTCCCCACCCGCGGCACTGTCTTGACCGTCCTGGGAACGAGCGTGAGTTCTCGTGACCTGGAGTCTGCAATCGCCCGACGCGGCATGACGCTGCTTCGAGCGACGCATGGGATACACGCGGCGGCATTGGCACGCCACGCGCGCCCCGACCTGATCGTCGTCGAGGTGCTGGATTCCATGAGTACCGGGAGCCAGGTCCTGGCGACGCTGAGCCGTCATCCCAAGACGGCCGACATTCCGGTATTGGCACTGATCGACACCGCGCAACAGGACTGCGCCGCCGAATCATCGTTTCGCCACGCCACGACCACGATGGTGCGGACCGATTCGCCTGATTCGATCCTCGCCTGCATCGAAGCGATGTTAGCGACGGCACGGCCGACGGCAATTCGCCGCGTCGACCCGGCCGCCGAGCGAGTGGATGCCGTTTTCTCGGAACTGGGTGCTCGGCGGCTCCGGTCGGCCGCCAAGCGCTTTCGTCGGCCGGCCTTGCCCCCCGGCAACATCGGCAGTTCCAGCCACTGGCCGCATTCGAAGGTCCGTCCCCCGCGAACTCACCTGCTGGACGCACCGTCACGCAGCTGGTAGAGTCGGGGTTCGCGCGGTTTTCAAAGCCACGTCTCCCTCCCGAGGCGTGACTCGATCCAGCTGGCAACGCCGGCGGGAAATACCGGCGCCTCGGGGCTGTAGCTCAGTTGGGAGAGCGTCTGAATGGCATTCAGAAGGCCAGGGGTTCGAGCCCCCTCAGCTCCACTCGGCGTCCAGGCCTATTCGTAGTCTTCAATTCCCGGGACCGTGAAGTCCTCGATGTCGGGAGGCGGTGCGGCGCCTCCCATGGATTCGTAATCGGCCGCTTGGACCACGGGCGCTTCCCCTTCCGGTATCTCCGCGGATTGGGGCGCCAGGGTCAAGGGATCGACCTCAGCCGCCGCGGCGGTCGGCAGTTCGCTCCCCGTTGCTTCCGTCGTCGCGATGTGATCGCCGGGCCAGGAGCTGGCCGCGGATGCCATTTGTGCGGTAGGTGCCTCCAGGGATGCCAGCATCGCGTGTGCCTGGGCCAAGCTGGGATCGAGTCGCACTGCCGTCTGCAGCAGGCCAACGGCTTCCTCGGTCCGTCCGCGCTGACTCAACAGCCAGCCGAGGTTGAAATGTGCAACCGCGGGCCCATGCGCAGCCTGCAATACCTGCAACGCATCGCGATCGCGACGGCTCTCCACGAGCACGACGGCCAGATTATTGCGATAGAGCGTACTGTTCGGAGCCTGCTGAACGGCCATCTGCAGCGCGGTGGCGGCCTGCGTCAAGTCGCCCTTCCGCGCCAGGCACAGACCCAGATCGTTGAGCGCCACGGCATCCCGAGGATGGACTTGCAGTAGTTGACTATAGAGTGCGATCGCACCATCAAAGTCGCCGCCACGGTGCTTCATGCGGGCAAAACTGATCAGCGCCTTGCGATTCTGAGGCTCTAATTGCAGCGCCTGGCGATAGGTATGAATGGCTTGCCAGGAGTTCCCGTTGTGTTCCTGCTGCGACGCCGTTGCCAGAAGCTGATCGACGGGACTGGACAAGACCGCAGCTGCCGGGAACCCACCGTGGGGCGTTGAATTCCCCAGGGGCAGTTCCGTGGCAGTAAAGGGATTGCGGAAGGAGCCGGGCAGGACATTCGATTCCTGCGGCACGACGCCCGCGCCATAGGGCTGGCTGGCCGGCCCGGTCCAAGGGGTGGCCGGTGGTAACGCTTGCAGCTGCGCCAGGGGGGGTGCGTAGCCCGTCGCGGCAGGAGCACTGGCCGCAGCCGACTGGAAATAGGCACCTTGCTGCGCCCCGCACGGCGTTTCCGTGACAGTCACCGCCAGGCCAGAAATGCACAACCACGCCGCGCCGCTGAACCAGCGGGCAGGCACTTGCCGATGTCGGCCGTCCTTCAACCAAATGGACACTCGCGAACTCCTTCCTCGAATCCGGCGGATCGTGCCTACGGAGTATTGGGATTACTGGATGCCTGCGGTAGCCGCGGATCGGGAACCGTAGCGCGATACTTGCCGGAAATCGACTCGATTTCCTCCGCAGGCACGCCGCGGGGTTCCGATGTCGCCAACCGCACATCCGCCGGCAACCCCGGCCCAACCACCCATTGCACGGTTTCCTTGACGGCATTCATCCGGGCCTGGGTTTCCTCCGAGTTCGCGCCTGGTACCAGGTAGACCGTACGGAAGGGGTCCGGATGCTGGGTCAGGATTGACTGAATCTTCAAACGACCCGCTTCGGTCAACTGCTGCGTGGCAGGATCGAAATGAAAACCGGTCAATGTGCTTTGATGAATCCAGCCGTTCTCCGCCATGATGATGAAGGGAGCACAGACGGCCAGGCGATCCCGGGCAATAAACGTTTGTGGCCAGGCGTTGTTGCGATAGAACGCCAAGGCCGAACGATCACAAAACTCATGCCAGCCGCCCCATACCACCGCGGTGGCGCCAGCAACTTGGACCAGTGCAACTGCCAGGGCGACACGCCGCAGGGACATAGCCAAATCTCCTTCTGGATCAACGTACCCAATGCTAGCTTGGTGGGATTATTCCCATCCTTGGGGATCTATCGGCCGTAGCGGCTGGAAACTGGGGAAGAATGTCGACAATCGCGAGTCGCGAGGCGGAGCTCCCGGACCGCGATTCGCAGAACCGTAGCGGTGTTTTCGTCGCTTGCGCCTGAAAAACACGACGTGGCACACGCTCCACGTGGGTACGACTCGCACTAGATCATGAAGTGCCAGTCCGTGATGGTCCCTTCGGGACGGCTGCGGCGAGGGCAGATTTCGCAAAAATCCTGTCCCAGATGCTCATATGCCCATTCCACCGCCTGCGACGTGCTCGACCAGACCTGCGACAGTTCGCGAAAGACGCGAGATTCCCCCAAGCGTTCCACCACACCACTCCGCTGGAGCGTGCGATGGAAGCTGTCGCGCACGCCCGACAGAACGACGGTAATCCCCTGGGATTCGATACGGTCGATGAATTGCGTCAACAGGTCCATGCACACGGCATCGGGATTGCGCAAGTGCTTGATTCGCAGTACGACGAAACGCGCCGTGCCGCTGCATTGTCTTTCAATCCGCTCCAGAAGGCGTTCGAAATCGGGGGCAGAACCAAAGAACAATTCCCCCTCGAAATTGTACAGCCGGATTCGATCGCAGACCGCTTCGTGCGGCGCCTGCTCCCGAATGAGACCCTCCTTGGTCCTCACCATTTCCGTCATCTCGACGCTGGCCGCGCGGGGCAAGTACATGAGAAACGACAGGCCGGTACCGATCAGGATGCAGAATTCCACGGAGATCAGTACGGCCGACAAGGCAGTGGCCGCGACGATGACGGCGTCAAATGTGGTTGCCCGCAGGTGATATCTCAAGCCGGGCAGATCGATCATGCGGGTGGCGGTCAACAGAAGCACCCCTGCCAGGGCGGCGCGCGGAACGTATTGCGCCGCAGGCGCGAAGAGCAGCACGGTCAGGGCGACAGCCGCCGCGGAGAAAACTCCCGACCACTGCGTGGCAGCTCCCGACTGATGGTTGATGTAGGATCGTGTCAGCGAGCCGGAACCGGGAAAACAGTGGAAGAAACTCCCCGCGACGTTGGCCAACCCTTCACTGAGGCACTGCTGGTTGATGTCCAGCTTCTGCCGCGTCTTGGCGGCAATCGACTTGGACATGGCGATCGCTTCCAAGAGCCCCAGCAGGGCGATCGCCAGGGCGCTCGTCGAAAGGGCCCGCGCGGTCGCAAGGTCCCAGGCAGGCGGCTGAAACTGGGGGAGCGTCCTGGGAATCTGTTCCACCAGGCGGACCCCGCGATCCCCCAGGTGCATGGCCCCCACGGCCAATCCCGCCGCCCCAATCGCCAGCAGGAGCTCGGGAAGCTTCCAGCCCCATCGCCGATTCAGCCAGCGGATCAGCATGGCGACGGCGATCGTCCCCAGGGTCAGCAGAAGGGTGGGATAATGGACAGGTCCTCCGTGACGAACCGTCATCCAAAAACGTCGGATGAAGTGCTCTTCGGCCGAACCCATCGCCTTCAGACCCAAGGCGTGCTTGAGTTGGTCCAGGACCAGCAGGACCGAAGCGCCGGCAGTGAACCCGACAATCACTGCGTGCGAGATATAGCGTGACAGATCTCCCAGTCGCAGAAAGGTGATGCCCAGCTGGATCGCGCCGATCAAGAAGGCCATCAGAATCGCCGCCGGGATCCTTGCCTCGTCCGGGGTGCCGGCCAGGGCGCTGAGCATGGCGATCGAGATCGCATTCGTTGGCCCGTTAATCAGCTGCTTGGACGAGTCGAAGATGGCCCCCACGGCGGTCATCACCATCGCCGTATACAGCCCGTATTCCACGGGCATGCCGAAGATACTGGCGTAGGCCATGGCCTGCGGTACCGCCACGGCCGCGACGGTGAGGCCAGCCAGTAGATCGCGGCGAAACGTCGTTGGGGTATATTCCCGCAGCGAATCCAAGGCGGGAACCCAGCGGTAGAGCGTGCGCCAGGCAGGGTGCGGGGCCCTCGCGATCCTCCCTGATATCGGCGCGACACGTTTGGTTCGGGCTTCCACCACGCCCGGTATGCTACCGTGTTGCCCGCGGGAGGTCCACGGGAAGCTACGACACGAGAGCACGTCTCGCGTATCCGTAGCCGTTTCTTCGTCCTTTGCGTCGGGAAAATACGTCGTGGCGCACTCCGCTAGTGCGTGCGACTCGCACTAACTTCCCGCCATCATGGGGAACATTTCGCGTACCATGTTGATGGCGGCGGGCCCCACCAGCACCACGAAGATGCCGGGAAAGATGAAGAGCACGAGGGGGAAGATCAGCTGCACGGCGGTCTTGGCTGCCTTTTCCTCGGCAATCTGATGTCGCTTGGTCCGCATGGAATCGCTCTGAACGCGAAGCGCCCGCGCAACGCTCGATCCGAACTTGTCCGCCTGGATCAAGATCGACGCCAAGGACCTCAAGTCGTCGACTCCGGTCCGCTGCCCAAGGTTTTGCAAGACCTCATTGCGGGACTTTCCCATCTGGAGCTGAAGATTGCAGAGCGCCAATTCCGCGCAGATGATGGGGTAGGCTTTTTGCATTTCGTCGACCACGCGGCGCATGGCCTGATCGAGACCCAATCCCGCCTCCACGCAGACGACGAGCAGATCCAGGGTATCTGGCAGGCTGAGAAATATGGCCTTCTTGCGGCGGCGGATAAGGAACCACAGCACGACCTCGGGCAGAAAGAACATCGCGCCGGCCACCATGACGGTTCGCAGGAAGGCCGTGCTCGTCAGGCCATACGCAATCACCATCGCACCGCCGCCCATCATGAAGCCAGCGGCCATCAGCATGGTCTTGAGGCCCAGAAAGATCCCCAGGGCGGAATCACGCCGAAATCCGGCGTAGGAGAGCCGCATTTTCATCTTGCTCTCTTCAGCCTTGGACTTGGGAGTCAGTGCCTTGGCAAACGCCGGAGTCGTCTTCTCCAGCATGCGAGCCATCATGTCGCTGGTAGAGTTTCCCGCCCCCACACTATCGCCCGATCTGGAACGGGGATGCTTGAGCACCGCCAGACGCTCTTCTGCCCGAGGCTTCTTCGCGACGAAGAACTCCATCAAGACCCAGGTCCCGGTGGCAAATGCACCGAAGATCGCCAGGGGCAGAATCGTGGAAAAATCAAGCGACGCCAGGATCATGTTCCACCCTTACTCGTAGACGCGGGACGTGCCCGCTTCCCTTTCCGTGCGACCAGGCCCAGCGTGACTCGGGGCCGCTGAGCGCTCCCCTCTCACCCGCTAGACCTTGATACTAACAATCTTTCGAATCACATACGCGCCGACAAACTGCATTCCAATGGCAAAGGCCAACCACTTCTTGCCGAGCGGATCGGTCAGCAAGACCATGGCGTATTCGTAGTTCAAACGCAGCATCACGAGATACAGCAGAGGCGGCAGCGCCAGCAAGACGATGCCGGACAGACGCCCTTCGCCCGTCAGGGCCTGGATCTGGCCGAACAGCTTGAATCGATCGCGAATCAATCGCCCAATCTTGTCCAGGATCTCCGCCAGGTCACCACCCGTTTGGCGTTGCAGCACAACCGCGGTGGCGAAAAATCGCAGGTCCATGTTGGGGACCCGATCGCACATGGCCGTGAGGCTCTCCTCCAGGGTGACGCCCAGGTTCTGCTCTTCAAAGGCTCGATTGAACTCCTTGCCGATGGGGGGCATCATTTCATCGGCAATCAGCTGACAACCCGCCTGCATACTGTGACCGGCACGAAGGGCCCGGGCCAGTAGCTCCATGGCCTCCGGCAGCTGCTTGGCAAAGGCCTTCATGCGTCGGTTGCGTGAGAACATCAGCCACAGCACGGGCAGGGTCGCCAGCGGGAGGCCAATCAACGGCAGAAAATACCACTTCAGGCCAAAGACATATCCGATCCCGGCACCGCCGGCGGCCAGTCCGAGCGACGCCAACACAATACTGGAGGGGGTCACGTTCAGGTCGGCTTGATCGATCAGCAGACGGAGGTTCGTCACGCGCGACAGGAACTTTTCCAGCTGGCCTGGCACATCGTCCAGGGACCCCGCCAGCAGCGATTTTTCCGCGTCGGCCAGGCCAGAGCCCTTCTTGTTCAGCCCTGCCAAGACCTCCAGACGGCCCTCAATCGATTCATCGACGTTGCCGCGAAGGTACATGGCGACGCCGCCCACCAGAGCCGCCACCCCCACGCCCGCCGAAATGATGATGATAATTGGAAGCATGATTCAGTGTTCCCCGGTCAGTCCACCAGCATGACACGTTGCCTGAAGGCGCTGGCTGGCAGGCGAACGCCACATGATTCCAGCCGATCCATGAAGTTCGGACGGACGCCGGTGGCTATGAAACGCCCTCGGGCCGTCCCCTGCTCATCCACGCCGTCCTGCTGATAATGATAAATGTCTTGCATGACCACCGTGTCCTGCTCCATCCCCACGACCTCCGTGATATGGGTAACGCGGCGTTTGCCTCCCTGGATACGATTCGCCTGAATGATGACGTTCACCGCGCTGGCAATCTGCTGTCGCATGGCTTTCACCGGCAGGTCAAAGCCCGACATCATGATCAGCGTTTCCATACGGGCGATGGCATCGCGAGGGGTGTTGGCATGGATCGTCGTCAGGGATCCCTCGTGCCCCGTATTCATGGCTTGCAGCATGTCCAGCGTCTCGGGACCGCGGCATTCCCCGATGATGATGCGTTCAGGTCGCATACGCAGTGCGTTGCGCACCAGGTCCGTGGCGGTGATGGCACCTTTCCCCTCGATGTTGGGGGGCCTGGTTTCCAGCCGCACCACGTGCTCCTGCTGCAACTGCAGTTCCGCCGCGTCCTCAATCGTGATGATGCGGTCGGCATTGGGAATGAAGCTGGATAGGGTATTCAGCAGCGTCGTCTTTCCCGAACCGGTGCCCCCTGCAATGATCATGTTCAATCGCGCCTTGATGGCGCCTTCCAGCAACATGACCATCTCGGGGGTGAAGGCTTTGTAGTTCAGCAGGTCCTCGAGTTTGAGCGGATTGGAGCCGAATCGGCGAATCGACATGGCGGCCCCATCCAGCGCGAGGGGCCGGATGATGGCGTTCACGCGGGATCCGTCGGTCAAGCGGGCATCGACCATCGGGCAGGTCTCGTCCACGCGACGGCCCACCTTGGAAACGATGCGGTCGATAATCTGCATCAAGTGGTCATCGTCGCGGAATTCGACCGTGGTCTTTTCCATCTTTCCGCGACGTTCCACATAGATGTTCTTGGGCCCGTTGATCAGGATGTCGCAGATGGTATTGTCTTTGAGCAGCAGTTCGAGCGGCCCCAGACCGAACGTCTCGTCCAGCACCTCGTTGACCAGACGTTCCCGCTCGGCACGATTCAGCAGCGTGTCTTCGGTGTCGCAGAGATGCTCCACCACGCGGCGAATCTCCCGGCGAAGTACCTCGCCTTCCAGTTCGCCCACGCGGGTCAAATCGAGCTTGTCAACCAGCTTGCCGTGGATCCGCCGTTTCAGGTCCTCGAACTCCCTCGACTTGGACTTGACTTCACCCCGCTGGGTCGGCAGTGTCGGTTTCATACGTCGGTACTCGCGAGAAATGTCGCCAAACGCGGGCAGCCCCCGCATCCATTCTGCCGAAACATAGCTCACGAACTGGCGACGATGTGGAAATCCGTCAAGGAGGGAAAACCACGATGTTTGCCGGCAACCCGAGTGGGGTTGCGGCGGAATGCAATGCGACGACCGCTACAATCGCTACGGTCCGCAATGCCACCGGGTCCCGTGCCGACCGGAGCATCGACGGTCGGGTGGATGGATCGGATTTCGGGCGTGAGCTACAGGTCGGCTGCCGCGCGATCATTCCGTGCAAGGGAATTCATTTGACAAGTCCGGACCCGCAGGTTCAGATGCGACAAGTCCGGGATATCTGAAACCCTTCCACCGATTCTGCAGTACGCCTCGGGAGTTCAACATGAGATTGCATCGTGGTTTGTTTCGTCCCTCGCTGGAACATCTCGAATCCCGCTGGACCCCGGCGGGTGGAATCACCGCGGTTTTCGCCAACGGCGCCCTCACATTGACCGGTGATGCCGACGCCAATCAATTGCAGATCACCCAGCAGGTCGATGATCGCCTCGTGCTGACCCCCATGATGGGAACCCAGGTTCGCTTCGGCAATGCGGGGGCTTATCAAAACACGCCCCTCACCATGCCCGCTCCCGTTACGGGGAATCTCAGCGTGAACCTGCTCGATGGGAATGACCAGTTGATTCTTGACCAGGTCCGTCTTCCCAGAAATGTGACAATCCATGGGGCAAACGGAGATAACGCGACCAGCCTCCAGGACGTTAGTGTTGGCGGAAACCTTTCGATTACTCACCAGTCCGGTGACGACGCCACCACCACGAGCGGCAATATCGCCGTGGTGGGCAATCTCAGTATCTCGCATGGTAACGGCGCCAGTGTGATCGAAGACCTGCTGGGTACCATGGTGGTTGGCGGCAACGCCACGCTCAGCGACGGCACAGGCCCGGCCCGTATTACCTGGGATACGATGCTTGCCGTCGAAGTGTGCGGTCAGCTGAACATCAATCACGGTGCTGCCGACGCCAGCACCAACCGCACCAACATTTTCCCCGTAAACCGGTTGGAACTGGGAAGCCTGAGCATAACCAACGGCGCCGGAGTCGATACCAACGCGATCGGCGCCAGTTTGGTTACCATTCATGGCTCCACAAACATCAAGAACGGCAATGGCGATCAATTCACACAGTTGCTGGGCAGCCTCAGTCTGGTGACGGGGCCCCTTTCCTTCACCAGCGGCACGGGCGACGATTTCACTACCATCAACAGTGGTGGCGCGGTCTCGATCGTCGGGAACGTCTCCATACAAAATGGCCAAGATTCCGATTTCACCAGCACACTGATTTTTGCCTCGTCGAGCCTGACGGTCTCCGGCGACATTTCTGTCCGGAACGGCTCAGGCATGGACGACAATCGGATGGGAAGCTTCGCAGGGGCGTCGATACGAGTCCTCGGGAATATCGACATTCAAAATGGAAGTGGCGGTGCGAACACCAGCATTGGTTCATTGATCGGGATGCTCAGCGTCCAAGGCACCACGCAGATTACCGGGACGGCCGGCGCCGACCACGTTGTCATTGGCGGTGTGAATAACCAGGGAACGAGCTTAGGGAATGTGTCTGTTTCCAGCGGCAATGATGCCAACGAGACGAGTATCTTGGGGAGTACGTTGGTCGTCAATGGCATGCTGACCGTCACGGGTGGCAGCGGCGATGATGATTTCGCATTGAGATCGTCGTTGGGCAATGCGACCATCGCGCGGAGCGTCAACGTGAACCTGGGCGGCGGTTCCGGTCAGCTGGTGGCCCTCGGGGCGGGACTCAACGGCCAGTTTGTCACCATCGGCCAGGGGCTGACCATTGACACGTCAGGAAACACCCTGGGGGTCCCCGGCCAGCTTTTTCTTGATCGCGTTAACGTACTGGGCTCGACGTCCATCACGACCGGTAGCGGTAACGACTTTGTAGGTATCAACGAATCGATATTCAACGCATTCTCGATTCGTACGAACGCCGGCGATGATCAAATCGTGATTGAGGACAAACCGTTCAGTACGAATACCACGCGATTTCGTGGACCATTTTCGGCAGTGGCGGGAGATGGAAATGACCTGGTTGTCGTGGGGCTGTCCACCGATCCGGTTCTACGCCAAGGTATCTTTGTCACAGCCTCGAATGCCTTCAACGGCGGGTCCGGCAATGATGAACTGCGACTCTTTACGATGGGAAGCGCTACGTTCTTCGCGGGAGCGCCTTTGGTTTCGCTGTTCGAAATGATGAATTGAGCGGGAGCGGGCAAAGAGTGTCCGAGGAGAACGACACCTGCGCGAGCGTGACGAGCCGCTACGATGTGCCCAAGGGCCAATCGGGGCCCAGGGCCTGCCGCTGGAGTTCGGTGAGACGATGGATTCCTCCCTGCGCCAGACAGAGCAGTTCGCCCAGTTGCCGGTCGGTGAACGTGGCCTCTTCACCCGTCCCCTGAATCTCGACGTACTCGCCCTTGCCCGTCATGACCACGTTCATGTCCACGGTGGCGGCCACGTCCTCCTGGTAGGGCAGGTCGAGCAGTGCTTGCCCCTGGACAAGTCCCACGCTCACGGCGGCCACGCTGGTCCGGAGGGGATAGCAGTCCCGCAACGCGGGGTCGTCAACGGCCCGCAGGGCATCGACCAGGGCCACCCAGGCCCCGGTGATACTGGCCGTCCGGGTGCCCCCATCGGCGCAGAGTACATCGCAATCGACCGTGATCGTCCGCTCGCCCAAGGCCTGCAAATCGGCGATGGCCCGCAAGCTACGCCCGATCAGCCGCTGGATCTCGCTCGTGCGGCCATCGACCTTTTGACGATCGCGAGGCGTACGGGGACTGGTGCTCCCCGGAAGCATGCTGTATTCCGCGGTGATCCAACCCTGCCCTTTTCCCTCCAGCCAGGCAGGGACCTTCGCCTCGACGTGCGCCGAACACCAGACCGTCGTACGGCCCGCAGTGATCAGAACGCGGCCCATCGCCGCGCCGAAGACTTCTCGCTGGATGGAAATATCTCGCAATTGGTCATGGGGGCGATGATCGGCTCGGGGCATGGGATGCTCGCAGTGAAATAAGGAATCAACAGGAAGGGCAGGCGTCCGACCGCGTACGGACTATCGTTCCGAGCGCGAGACGTCGGCCCAGGTCTTGGGCGTCTCATAGAGGCGAATCCGCTCCAGCGTGGCAGGCTCCAAGCGACCCTCAAGCCAACCCCAGATGACCCTCGCCATGTTCTCCACGGTCGGGTTCTGCTCTTGGAACTCTGGTACTTCAATGTTCAGAAAGCGGTGATCCAGCCGATCGAGGACAGCTTCGCGGACGATGCCGTCCAAAGTCGCATCCGACAAGATGGTTCCCTTCGCCTCGTCTACGGGCCCGGACCAACACACATCCATGACATAATTGTGTCCGTGACCATGTGGCCGATTGCACTTTCCGAACAGTTCCGAGTTTTCGGCATCCGTCAACTGAGGCGCATGCAATCGATGCGCGGCGGAGAATTCGTATTGTCGCGTAACGAACAGCACCTGGGGATCCTCCCGATACATGCGGTACGACTGTTGCGGGGAAACCGCAACTTCCAGGATTTCGAGTTCGATGGCGGGAGCGAGCCGCTGTGCCACCTCGGGCCAGAGACGGACCAGCCATGCCTGGGGAGCATAGTATACTCCCGGTGCCCCGGGCCGGCTGGCCAGCAGGTCTTGGACCGCCAACGGCGCTGCCTGGTCCAGGCGGCGAATGTCCGCCACGATTCCGCTCCGGGCGTCCGGTTGGCCTCGGATGGTCAACCGCAGCTGAATCCTGGGGGACAAGGGGTCCAGGTTCGGACCTCCCGACCACGAATTCGTGGTCCGCACAGTGCCGGTGGAGTCGACAGGTCCCAGAAAGAGGCGTACTTCTCGCGTCAGTTGCATGAGGGTTCGACCTGAAAATCAGGATTTCGGCCCGCGTGGAACGGTCAGGATGGCTCCCGATTCGTGCCGGCGGTCCGGCTGACAGAGCTGCCAGGCCAGGTGGGCCACCGCGTCGGGCGGCATTGCCTGCTCCGGGGGTAGTAACGGAAACAGGCGTCGCAGCAGCGGCGTCTCCACCGCCCCCGGACGGATGGAGAATACGGCGATCCCATCGGCCCTCCCTTCGTTCGCCACCGACTGCGTCATGGCATCGAGCGCGGCCTTGCACGCGCCGTACACGGTCAGACCTGGAAGGGGATCGACCGCGGCCAGCGACGAGATGTTGAGAATGACCCCCTGGGTTTCCTGCAGGTTTCGCCAGGCCGCCCGCATCATTTCGAATGCCCCACGGACATGGCAGCGCCAGGTCTCGTCGAACTGAACATCCGAGGTCTGATGCAGGGAAGCAAGAAAGGCCCCACCGGCATTGTTTACAATGGCGTCGAGCCGCCCTAAGGTGTCGACCGTGGCCGTTACGAATTCCGCTGCCACGCCCGAAACGCTTAGGTCCCCTGGAAACGCCAGGAAGTCTGCCTCGGAATGGCCCCATTGCAGTGCGTCCCTCGCCACCGTGAGATGCTCCGCATTTCGCCCGCAGATGGCGACCCGATACCCGCCCGCCGCAAAGCGCTTCGCCAGGGAGAAACCGATTCCCGACCCGCCTCCGGTAATCGCAATGACGGGCCCAGCGGCCACTCGGCTGGGCTTGCTCATGCGTCGAGTTCCAGGCGGGCATCCAAGAAGGACTGCAGGTCCGCCGCATTCACCAGCGGTTCACCCGGCGCTACGTGATCCAGACGCCCTCGGTGCAGCCACTCTTCCAAGTGTCCCACGAGGTCGAATAGGTGGTCAAAGCTGTCGACGATAAACAACAACGGCTGATAGTGGTCGATTTCGAAGTACTGGTTCACCACCCATTCCAGCCGGATGGGGAATCGCTGCACGTCGGATGAATCGATGGAATGTTCGAGTTCGCCCAGTGAGCTGAGCAATCCGCTGCCATAGACCTTCAATTCCGAGCCGGAACGCATCAGGCCGAATTCGATCGTAAACCAGAAAAACCTCGCCAGTGCCTTGATGTTGCTTTCCAGTCGCTGGCGCTGCTCATCTGGCGTGGCCGGCAACGTCCCTGCCCGCTTGGCTGCGAACCGCGCCACCTCGCCGAAACGCACCAGCACATCGGAGAACCGACGATCGGTATGCATGGGAACATGCCCCGCCACGTCATGAAAGATGTCGGGCTCGGGCAAGTAGTCCAACCGACTGCCGTCCCGGATCGTAATCGTCGTGGGGAAGTTGCGGGTACGGAGGCAGTCGAAGAACAGGTAGGCGGGGACGTACCCCGAAACAGCCTTGGCCTTGAAGCCGCTCAGAGGGGAAAGCTTGTCATTGACTTCCGACAATCTGGGGATGGCCTCGGGGGAGAGCATCAGGTTGTCGAGACCGGCACGGAACTGGGGTGTGGCGTACTTCTCCCACTTCGGTCGTATCGCGCGATAGAGCCGCCGCCAGGTCTCTTGGTTTTCCGCGCTGTACAGTTCGTAGGGCTGCGAAATGAACAGCTCACCTGCCGCCTGCGCCCTTTCAATAAAGGCGGACTGGGTCGTGGTGAGCCCCAGCGGCGCGTGGGCCGAGGCTGCCGGATCCGTGAGCGTTGCCATCAAATGGTTCCTCCCATCTGTTCAAATTCCTGGACGAGCCGCTGTATGTCTCGCAGAAACTCGGCGGCCGCGACCCCATTCAGGACGCGATGGTCAAATGCCATAGTGACCGTCGCCAGGGGACGAAACTGGAATCCGTTACCCTCCAGGGGAAACGGGTAGGGACGAACTTGTCCTAGCGCGAGCGTCGCCACCGCGGGGGTGACAATCACCGGCACGCCGGAACGGACTCCGCTGGCGCCAATGTTGGAAACCGTGACCGTCGTCGTGGCATCGATCTGATCCGAACCGGCCCGGGCCAAATCGACCTGTCGTTTCAGTCCCGTGGCGAAACTCGAGCGGTTCAAGCGATCCGCTTCCCGCAGGACGGCCGTCCGGAGCAATCCATCTTCGACGGCGACTGCCACGCCAATATTGACATGGCGATACGTCCGCAAGGTCTTGCCATCGCTGGAGAGACGACTCCGTAACAGCGGGTGTGCCTTCATGGCGCGCACAACGCACAAGACGAACATGGAAAACGCCGACTCATCGGATTCGTGCCGGTGCCGTTCTCGAGCCGCGGCAATCCGTGTCCACTCCATATCCATGTCGATCACGGCCGGGATGCAGGCCTCGGCCCCGCGCTTCATCCGATAATTGAGTGTCTGTTGGGTCTTGGGAAGTGGTGCCTCGCAGTATTCGGACGGATCCGCCGTGGGGGCGAATTCTGCCGGCGGAGCCGACGGGTCACTCCGAGAAGCGGCTGCCTGCGACAGATAGGCATCAATGTCCTCGGGTAATAGCTTCTTGCCCGAGGCGGGAATCTCGGCGGCGACCGCCAGCAGTCCCTTCTCGCGGAGATACTTGCGGGTACGGGGAGGGATCGGGACTCCCAAATTCCCTCGCGTGGCCAGCCGCCGGGTCGGGCCCTGAGTGGCCATCTCCCTCCTTCCATCGTGATGGGCGGCCACCGGTCCATGCGAAGGACCGGCCGCATGGTATCCTGCCTGTCCGGGAGGCAATTCGGCGCCGTCGGCGTCCGCCACCTCCATGCGCGCGATTTCGGTACCGATGGGCAGGACCGAGTCCGCCTCGACCAACCAGGACACCAGCGTGCCCGCGAAGGGCGACTCGACTTCGGTGATGGCCTTATCGGTCTCCATCACATAGATCGGCTCGTCCCGACGTACCGTTTGTCCCGGCTGTTTGAGAAACTCCACCAGCCGCGCTTCCTGCAGCCCTTCACCCATCTGCGGGATGCGAACCGAGACCTGGGGCATGCAGGTTATTCCTCCAAGGTTCTGCGAATGGCCACGACGACATCCTGACGCGACGGCAAGGCCGCGTACTCCAGTAACGGATTGAAACCGATATGGACATCCGGGCGTGATACCAATTTCGGTGGACTGAGCAAGTGATACCACGTCGGAGGATCGTGCGAGAGTTCCGCAAGGATCATCTGCCCGACACTGCAGCTGCGATTGTCCTCTTGAACGATCACCAGTCGGCCCGTCTTGGCCAACGAGCGGCCGATCGCCTCGCGGTCCCAAGGTTGAATCGATCGCAAGTCGATGACTTCCACGGAGATCTCTGGCCGGAGCTCCTCCGCAGCGTCGAGTGCCAGCTCGATCCCATTGCCCCAGGCCACCAGGGTCACGTCGCTCCCCTCGCGTCGCAGTCGCGCTTTCCCCAAAGGGACCGGCTGCAGCGTATCGGGCAACATCATCGGCTGTCGCATCAGGTGTTTGGGAAGCAGGATCACCACGGGGTCGTCGGCATGCAGGGCAGTCCAGGTCAGCCCCGCGGCATCCTCGGGCGTGGACGGCACCACCACCCGCAGCCCGGGCACATGGGCAAAGGCCGCCTCGTTGGCCTGACTGTGCCAGAGCGAGCCACCCGGCAAGTACGCCCCGTAAGGGGCATAGAATACCGAGGGACATTTCCATTGCCCGCAGGTGCGCCATCGGAGTGTGGCCAGGTTCTGCGAGATTTGATTCCAGCCAGGTCCCACGAAGTCCACGAACTGAAACTCGAATACGGGCCGCATCCCGTAACTGGCAAGTCCGCAGGCCACCCCCGCAATGGTCGCTTCCGCCAGGGGCGAATTGAAGACGCGATCCGGGAACTTCGTCGACAACCCCGAGGTGAGGCGAAAGACCCCTCCCTTGGGGTCCTCGATGTCCTCCCCGAAAAAGATGAACTTACGGGACGATTCCAGGCCGCGATGAAAGGTGGCATTGATCGAATCGACCATCCGCATCTTCTGCCCTCCCCGGATGGGAGGCACTTCCGCGACCGGCAGGTCACCCCACATATGTTCCAGCACCTGACCCGCGACCGGATCGGGTAACTTCTCGGCCCACTGGTAATCCCGGTCCACCTGCGCATCAATCTCGTGCTGGATCGATTCCCAGTCATCACGAGTCAATTCACCGGCCTCAATCAATTCCTGCGCGACCATGTGAATGGGGTCGCGCTCCAACATCTCCGAAATCTCTTGCGGCTGGCGGTAAACTCGATGATCGTCGCTGCTGGTGTGGCTGCAGAGACGGTCCAGACTGCAGATCAATACGGCGGGACCTTCCCCCTGCCGAGCGCGTTCCATGGCGGCCATGGCGGGATCCAACAGTCGATGCGGGTGCCGCGCGTCGATATGCACCACCCCCAGGTCTTCATTGAAGATCCCTAACTTGAATGGATTGAACTTGTCAGTATTCGTGCTGATGCCATAGCGATTGTCTTCCACGACAAATACGATCGGCAGCTTTCGCTCCGTGGCAAATGCGATGGCCTCGTAGAATTCTCCCTGCCGTGTCGCCGCATCACCCGTCGTGGCCACGACAATGCCTGGCTTGCCTTCCAATTGAAGCCCCCAGGCGACACCGCAGGCAGGCAGCAGATTCGCCCCCGTCGGCGTCGGAACACTCCAGATCTTCCGATGGTGAAATGAATAGTGACCCGGCATCTGCCGGCCACCACTGTTCGAATCCCGCTTGGCGAAATACGCCAGCGCCAACTCCTGATTCGTGACCCCCCGCGCCAGTGCCATCGCACGGTCACGATAGTAAGGAAAGAGATAATCGTCGGCCTGCATCCCCAGAGCAATCACGGCCAGCGTCTCGTGCCCCATCCCCGCGACCTGGAACCATCCCCGACTCTGCCGCAAGAGGACCCCCTCGCGACGGTCCCCCTCGCGACTGAGATACATCAACTTCAACAGATCCAGATTGACGACCTGGTCCATTTGCTTATCGCCCACGTTCCACTCCTTGATCCCGCGTCTCCCCCCCGAGCATGGCGCAAAACACCATTCATCGGCACGACCGATGCAGCGCACTTGGCGAATTCGCCAAACGCGTCCGATGCCACCGTGGCGACGACCCGCACGCCGGCCGATCGACCGCGTACGACGAAAATTCGCAAATCTACCCGGTAATTCTCCGTTTCATTCTATTGCCGTCAAGAAATCCAGAATTATATTC